>Ga0114901_1000020_pt1 | contig 214913 bp, 219 predicted proteins | sample MalvireepMed_s16_FD_89686 | JGI IMG/M metagenome (GOLD analysis project Ga0114901, IMG submission 89686) | Marine viral communities from the Global Malaspina Expedition - Malaspina viral metaG DeepMed_s16 | ecosystem: Environmental > Aquatic > Marine > Oceanic | place: Mediterranean Sea... | reverse complement strand
GGAGTATGGACATACATAGTGTCACCGATAACCAAAGAGTTACCTTCGTGACCACGTAAAACACCGGTTGAGAAAGACCATGCCATGTTTAAATCTTTGACATTGTCTTTGTTGATTTGAGTTAATTCAGAGTAACGTTGGTTGTTGTAGTTACCTGCTGGCATTACCCAGTTATTCGGATTTTTTTGCATTTCAAGCAATTCATCGGCAGCAGCCAAGCCTGGCACTGCCAATGTCATCATTGCTAATGACAAAGTTTTCAGCTTCATTTTTAATCCCTAGTGTTTGATTACAGAACATGTCGAGAGGAATAACAACGACATGGTTCCCACACTTTATGCTCGTTATGCCCAAGAATCATTACCAAAGATTCCCGATTTTAGCGGGAACAAATCGACACAACTTAAGGAAGTAAAACCTAAACTGATGAAATAATTGTCATTTAATCAAAAATCACTGCTCCGTAATTACACCATATTTCATGGCCAATCTGACCAATTCAACCGGAGAATGAATATCTAGCTTCTGTTTGAGACTTGTTTGGTAATTAGCTACTGTTTTTTGACCGATATTTAATCGTCCCGCAATTTCTTCTACTAACTTTCCTTCCGCCAATAAACGGAAAACTTCAAATTCCCGTGAAGTTAATCTTTGCGTCGGGTTATCATCGCCAGTCAAACTTTGCAAAGCGACTTTTTGTGCCATATCTGCACTCAAAAAGCTTTTGCCTGACGCGACTTCTTTTACTGCCTTAACAAGATCCTCAGCATTACCCGATTTTGCTACGTAACCCATGGCGCCAGCGGTCAGCGACTGAATTGCATAGGTCGCATTTTCATGCATAGAGAACATAATGACTCGTGCATCAGGCCAACGATGAAGAATCCTGCGTAATGCCTCAAGCCCCCCCATACCAGGCATCGACATATCCATCACTAAAACATCCGGACGATTCTCCGGATAAGTTTGATAGGCCTGTTCTCCACTCTCCGCTTCAGCAATCACTTTTATGTCTGAATTTTGTTCGAGTAATCGACATAAACCTGATCTGACTACGGCATGGTCATCAGTCAGCATGACTTTAATTAACTGGCTCACGCATTATCTCCTTGTTTGGGAACCGTCACATCAATCGTGACGCCTTGATTTAAATTAGATGTAATATCAAAAGTGCCGCCCACACTGTCTAAGCGTTCTTTCATTCCTGCGAGACCAAAACGCTGTGTGTGCTGTGATGGTTCAAAGCCTTTGCCGTTATCACTCACGGTCAAATGAATGGCACGCTTTTCCTCTTTTAAAATGATCCATGCCTGCTTGGCTTTTGAGTGGCGGCTGATATTGGTTAGGCATTCCTGTATGACGCGATATAGTGTTAATTGGGCATTTTCTTCCAGTGACGAGAACTCACCATCAAATTGATATTCCACTTCAATATTCGGATGTCTTTCACGCCAGCTATCCACTAACTCCTGCATTGCTGCAATAAAACCTAGTTCATCGAGTCCGCCCGGACGCAAGCGCTGCAGCATGGTTCGCAGAATATCCATCATCAAGCCCACCACTTCATCAATCGCCGAAGCACTTTTTTTAGCAGCCTCAAGATCGTTGGTAGACTTAATCACCGAAGCATCAACATGAATTGCCGTCAGATGCTGACCAATTTCATCATGCAGTTCATGAGCAAGACTTTTTCGCTCAGCTTCCTGCAAACGAATAATCTGTTGTGTCAGGCGATGATTATTACGAATACTGCTTTGTAAGGTTGAAGCCATCATGTTGAATTTATGGCTGATACTGGCCATTTCGGGTAATTCAAAAATAGGCAATCTGCTATCCAGATTCCCAGTTTCGATATCAGTCAGCGCAGAAATAATCTGATCGATGGGTTTTAAGGCGCGGGCCACTACCAGATAAACCAGAATATTCACAAAGACAAAAAATAATGAAATCATGGTCAATAGTGTTTTCGTCTCATCCCAGGCCTCGGCTATTTCATTATCAGGCTTAGGTTTTATGACTAACTCACCAATTTTTTGCGAATTCACATAAACCGGCAGTCGCTCAGGTTTTAAATCATCAAGGGCAGAATACATTTCGCGACCAAACCAGTCAGGATATGGCTTATGGTCGTTACTGGTTTCATCTTCATTACTTTCGATAAGCTGATTATGCATGCCATAAAATTCGATTCTTAAATGCCTGACTCCCGTGAGTTTATTCAGCATAAAAGGTGACTCAGGCTGCTCTTTAAGCACTTTGTCTTTGAATTTAAAATGACTTAACTCGGCATTTAGCATGTGTAAGGCGAAGTCCATGGTAGAGGCGACTTCAGCCCTAACATCTTCACGAGCACTATGGATCGCTTTTACTGCGCCAATCACTAAGATAATTAACAAGACAGCTGTGACGATAAGATTGAGTCTATATCTGAGATTCATGCACTAGGACTATGTGAAATAAATAAGCATTCTAGTATTGCAGTGATGTCTTGGAGATAGGAGAAATTCCCTTTTACAAAAATGACAGACAAAAAAAAGCCCCGATTAACGGGGCTTTTTGACTTTCTTTGAAAGAAAGGCGTTTTAGCGGTTGCAAATATACATTGTTACTTCAAAGCCGAAACGCATGTCTGAGTATTCTGGTTTAGTCCACATAGTCAATTCCTCTTAATTGATTCAGTCATTATTGGCTGAATTCCATAGTTCACAGTCTACGGATTTGTGTAAACAATTCAGAGAGGTTTTTACTGGTCATGACTCAGGATTTTTCTGAATAAACTAAGCAGGATTATCTCACGCATCAAGCAAACCACTACGAATTGCCAAACGCGCTAACTCTGCAGAGTTTGAGACATTCAATTTTTGCTTGATATTGGTATGATGAGTGCCCACTGTTTTTGGACTTAAATTCAAGATATCCGCAATTTCGTTTACCGTTTTACCTTCCGCCAGCAAACGGAAGACTTCAAACTCTCGCTGACTCAAAACATCAATCGGATTCTCTGAACCAGTCAGTTTTTGCATGGCTAACTGCTGAGCGATTTCAGGCGCAATACAGGTTTTACCCTGAGCGACCATTTCTACTGCTCGTAGCATTTCTTCAGGCGCACTGCGTTTGGGAATGAAACCTAACGCCCCTGCCTGCATTGCCCTTGTCGTAAAGACACTATCTTCATGCACACTGAGGACAAGAATTTTTGCAGAGGGGTCTCTGGCAGTGATCCTTTCTATGGCGCCTACACCACCGATGCCAGGCATAGATATGTCCATAACAACAATATCAGGATGATGTTTACTGAAATCCTGAACAGCCTGCTCACCACTACCTGCCTCTGCAATCACCGTAAATTTGTCACCATCTTCCAAAAGTCGACGAAATCCTGCTCGCACCAGTTCGTGATCATCAACCAGCAATATTGTTTTTTTATCCAGACTCATAATAATCTGTCCGCTCTTAGAGGAATAACCACGCTGACTTTAACGCCATTGCCTGGCTCACTGGTAAGTTCAAACTCACCCCCGAGGCTGTGAGCACGCTCGCGCATACCCAACAATCCAAAGTCGACGTCAGAATGTAGGTCTTTAACAACCATACCTTTACCGTTGTCTTTAATCTCGATAGAAAGATTATCTATATCACTATTACTGGCTTTCTGTGTTTTTACAATAACATTGATCTGACTTGCCTCCGCATGTCTGACTGCATTGGTTATTGCTTCCTGCACCACACGGAATACCGTCATATTCATCATTTCATTCAGATTATCTAAACGACCTGACACCCGAATATCAAACTGGATATCAGGCTCACGTGCCTGCCAGCTGGTAATCGCTTGCTCAAGTGTCGGCACCAATCCTAAATCATCCAAAGGACTCGGGCGTAAACGCGTGATCATATTATGAACTACATCGTATATATGACTCGTCGTATCAATAATAGCCTGGGCACTGTTGAACACTCGCGGTTCGCTCTGCTCCGTACGATTGCGGATTAATACCGCATCGGTTTTTATCGCTGTCAGGCACTGACCCAACTCATCATGAAGCTCTCTGGCTAAATGACGCCGTTCCGCTTCTTGTACTTCATCCATATGCTGAGTCAGTAAACGCGTCTCCCTGAGTTGCGTTCTAGCGGCCTCAGCCTGTTTTAGCTCGGTGATATCACGCAGTGTACAAATCAGACCAATGACCTGCTGCTCTTTATCAAATAACGGCACCGTTGACATGAGTAAGGCCACTTTTTCGCCATCTGGTCGTAACAGCGTAGTCTCCATGTTTTCTGTGATTTCACAGTTTTCTAAAATGGAAGCTATTTTCTGATGAGACTGTTCAAAGCCCAGGTTAGCAAGTGCTTCACCTTTTAACACCAAGGTTTGTTTGGCAAATAAACGTTCGGCTGTAGAGTTACAAAATGTGATATTACCAGCATGATCCAGTGACAAAATGGCATCGCCGGACTGCCGAACTAACATGGCTAAACGTTGATTTTCTGCCATACTCAGTTCCAGCGCCTGACCCATTCTATTGAAGGTATGACTGATTTGATTCATTTCAGTCAGGCTGAAATCCGGCAGGCGTAAGTGCAAATCGCCTTTCTCAAACGCAGACAAAACTTGCAATAGTCTCTGCAAAGGCCTTAAAAACCAGTCAACACCCCAGTAAAGGAAAATACTGACAAATACAAAAGCCACCATACCTAAGGCCAGGATGCTCCGTATATCCATCCAACGGTCACTGATTTCTTGCATTGGCGCAGCATAAATCACCATATGGCCGGTGCCAAACCGTTTAGAGAGAGGTGTCACTTCGGGAAACAGCACTTTGACAAACCACTCAGGAGGCTCGACTTTGAGTGTTTCATCCGGCTCTCCTTCGAAAAGAAGCCCCTGCGAATCGAACATCAAAATATGTAAACTTCTTATCTGACTCAGCGCTTTGACCATTTCATGGATTTGCTGGTTGATACCATAATCCCGGTTAAGCGGTTTATCGGCTAAGGTCAGAGTAATAAGACGAGCTGCGGCAGCCATCGTATCTTCAACTTCAATCTGAACAGATTTTCGTGCGTTAGTAATCAGAACACCGGTACTGGCGAGTAATGCCACCAGTAAGAGCACGGTAAAAAACAGATTAACTTTTAACTTAAGACTCATCGTAACTCAGTTTCTGTTACGCCCTTAGCGCCCAGATTATCGACCCAGCGAATCATAATCTTATCGCCAACGGCTCCTCCCGCCAATTGAAAAGAGAAATAAGGATTACGAGCCGTTGCCGTGCCACATTTTATCGCCATCACCTCGTTACCATTTCGCCAGCAACGAATATCCTGAATAAATTGGGCTGGAATCAACTCACCGTTTTCATCCTTACCTCTACCGGTATGCATCGGATGGGCGAGTAATACTCTAACGGTCGTATCGCCTTCTTTTAGTTTGGCACGAATCCGGTCTCGGGCAGTTATGGCCATCAGGCACATCCTCCAATATCAACTGAGATGTCACGTGAGGTTTGATAAAGCTTGCCATCGGCACGAATGACAGCAATGATTTTTGAATCTTCCGCCACTTTTATCATGCTTTTGAATGGCAGTTTTACACCTTCTGTGAGTTCGATACTCATTGCTAATGGATTGGGATTTTTATCCACGAGAATAGCAATCCGTTCTATATTCTCCAAACTGGATATCACCTCAAATGGCACAGAGGCGCCATTAACGGCGTAGCTAGGTGGTGAGCCCACTTTAAAACTCACTTTATCTTCTGGAATATCTTGTGCCTGTCCTAATAAGGCAAGCAGCGCATCCTCAACCGTATCCGCCGTAAAGGCATCAGAGGGCCAATGTGCCAGTACGCGTTTTGGAGCCAGCAAGCCAGTACTGGCCACCAATGCCAATGTAGATGCTGAAATAGCACTTTTCAAAAACTGTCTGCGTCGCTTGTCGGCATTCTCCGTCATTATTTAATTTTCCATCTCACTCATCGCATTCTCAACTTCCCGCAATCTTGAAGCAATTTTGGAAAGTTGATATTCATCATGACCAGCCGCCTCTGCTGCCAGGTGCAATTGATCTGCAGCGGCCTTCAGTAAGCCTGACTGATAGTAATACTCAGCAAGCCATGCATGCGACTCGCTTTTTTGCCCCATATCACCTTTCGCCTGGGCCATTAGCTTATATATCTGCCGTCCTGTCTCACCCAGCTCAATCTGGGTCTGTAATAGCTTAGCCGCTTTATCGGGTCTGCCTGTTGTTAACAAGGCATGCACCTCATTCAGCGTCAATGCACGATCGTCAGGATATAGACGCTGATTGTCTTCATAAATCGCCAGGGCTGCATCGACACGACCTATTGATAATTCAATATCTGCCAACGCCAATTGATAGGCCAAACGATCAGGCTCTTTCTCAATCAATGGCATCAAACGCTGACGCGCTAGGGTGTATTGTGCACTCTTCATTAATGCCAGCACATAACCATAATTCAGCGGATCTTTATTTTCTGGTTTATCTTCCGTTAATTGCTGTTGATAATACTTAATCAAATCCTGACTATCCTGCGCCGTCATCACACGAAGCTTTTCTCTGACTAAGTAAAACTGCTCATGATCTGAAAGCCTTGGTTTTACCTTATATTGAGATGCACGACCTCTAGCATCGGCTATACGTGATGTGGTGACTGGGTGAGTTCGTAAAAACTCTGGAATCGCATCGCCACCATAAAAGCGACTCGCTTGCTGGAGCTTTTCAAAAAAACTGGGCATCGCATCAGGATTAAACCCTGATTTAACTAATGTCTGCATCCCTATATTGTCAGCTTCTGCCTCATTCGCCCTGGTATAGTCAATCTGACTCTGAATACTCCCTGCCTGCACTGCCATGATCGCCGCCGAACCGGCTTTAGGATCAGCGGCACCCAACAGTGCTGCAGCAATCATGGCAGCTGTTCGGGGAATCGTCATCCGTTTTGAATTTTCAAAGCTTCTCAATATATGGCGTTGCGTGATATGCGCAATCTCATGCGACATTACCGAAGCCAGCTCATCTTCATTTGCTGCGGTCAGAATCAAGCCTGAATTGACACCTACATACCCACCTGGCGTAGCAAACGCATTTACAGTAGCGTCAGGAACAACAAAAAAAGTGTAGTTCAAATTAGGTTCATTACTATTAGAAGCCAATCGGTAACCTAAGGACTGAATATAACTATTCACCTCAGGATCTTCTACCAAGTCAGTGCTTTGTTGTAAGCGCCAGAAAAACGCCTGACCAATCTCCTGCTCTTCTCGAGGAGAAATCAATTCACCTGCGCTATCCCCCATTTCAGGTAAGGCAATATCCAGCGCCCAGCCACTACTAAGATGACTGAAAAAAACTAAACTTACGATTTGAAATATTGTTCTCATAAGCCAAATAGACCCGCCAGTAAGGTACACGGTTCCAGTGAGACACTGAATATAAATCCGTTTATCATTGCATCATTCTAAGAAAAAATGGGATAAGTAGTATGTCAGAATTTCAAAAAGAAATTGATACCTCCGGCCTCAATTGCCCTCTTCCTGTGTTAAAAGCCCGGAAAGCACTCGCCGATATGTCACCTGGACAACGGCTTTTATTGATTGCCACCGACAAAGGTGCAAATAAAGATATTCCTACTTTTTGTAAAATGACAGGCAATACATTAATAGAAATGTCTGAAGTCGACGATAAATATCATTTTGTTGTTGAGAAAGCCTAATTTGACATCGTACTGAATGGTGGCGATTCATCACACTACGCGCCAATATTGATCACTTGCTCAGTTATGATCCGAAACAGCACATCGCCAAATACTGCTGAATAAGCGCTGAACAGAATTTACTCTATAAAAAACAGTAACTAATATCTGTTTTAATGCCAGAGTAAAAGGTGGCACCTTATCTGCTTGTTTTTAAAATGTTTTTTCATTTTAAATAATATGGAGCAGTTATTAATGAACAACATCAGTCCACTCAAACACACAGGATTCATTGCCAGTTCTATCTTTTTCACGATATTAAGCAGCCCGGCATTTGCGGAAATAAGCTGTGATTCAGAATCAACAGAAGCGAAACATCATTACATTCCGGCTAATAATAAAACGGTCCACTGGGGCTACTTTAGTAAAAATAAAGCACCACAGGCAGTTGTTCAATCTGGTGATTTTGTGACTCTGGAAACATTGACACATCATGCTAATGACGACGCAGAAAGAATGGTAAAGGGCGATCCCGGTGCTGAGAGCGTTTTTAAATGGGAAAAAAATGATAAAGGTGTGGATCGACGCGGTGCTGGCCCCATGGATGCGTCAATCTATGGTCGTGGTGCCGGTGAAGGTTTCGGAGTTCATGTTTTAACTGGTCCGGTCTATGTCTGTGGTGCAGAGCCAGGTGACGTTCTTGAAGTACGCATTCTGGATATGTACCCACGTCCCTCTGGAAACCCTAAGTATGCTGGCAAAACATATGGGGTCAATGCTGCAGCATGGTGGGGATATCACTACAACGATATGATCGAAGATCCAAAACCGCGTGAAGTCATTACTATTTTTGAGCTTGACGCAACAGGTGAGAAAGACTGGGCAAAAGCTATCTACAACTATCGATGGGTACCACAGACAGACCCAAATGGGGTTGTCCATGAAAAAATTGACTACCCTGGTGTTCCCGTTGATCACAGCACCATCACAAAAAACACAAAAGTCCTTGAGAATATTCGCGTTCCTGTCAGATTACATTTTGGAACAATGGGGGTAGCTCCGGTCGAAACTGATTATGTCGACTCTATTCCTCCAGGCTATTTTGGCGGCAACATTGATGACTGGCGTATTGGTAAAGGTGGCACCATGTACTATCCGGTTGCGGTTGAAGGCGCCTTACTCAGTGCCGGCGATCCGCATGCAGCACAAGGTGACTCAGAACTTGCTGGAACCGCTATCGAAACCTCAATGACAGGCGTCGTTCAAGTTATTCTTCACAAACAAAATGAGTTGCAAGATACGGTTTTGCAAGGCCTGGATTATCCTCTACTGGAAACAGACACCGAATGGGTTGTTCACGGCTTTAGTTATCCTAATTACCTTGAAGCACTTGGGGAAAAAGCACAGAGCGAGATTTACGCAAAATCCTCTATCGACAATGCCATGCGCGATGCTTTTAGAAAAATGCGCCACTTCCTGATGACGGCTAAGGGACTCACTGAAGATGAGGCCATTTCATTAATGTCAGTATCCGCTGACTTCGGTATTACACAAGTGGTAGATGGTAATTGGGGCGTTCATGGTGTCATTGAAAAACGCGTCTTTGCTGGCGATTCAATAAACTGATTAGCTTTAATATTTTTATCCATCAGAACACCAAAAAGGCTATCTACAGATAGCCTTTTTAATGGAACACTCCTGCTCGATGACCAGGAATAAAATTGTGATGAGGTATTTTGTTCTTCTATTTCGATTTACTAATGATGCCTGACATTAGCCAGACAGTTTTATCTGGTAAAAATGAGTCTGAAACCATAATGCTGAATCATCCATTATCACGTCAGTATCATTTTGTTAGTGTCCCAAAATTGTCCCAAATGGGCATTTTTAGGATCTGACGCTGAAACCAGATTAATGTAACTTATTGAAAAAATGAAGATTAATTGGCGTCCCCGGCAGGAGTCGAACCTGCGACCTTCCCCTTAGGAGGGGGACGCTCTATCCTGCTGAGCTACGGGGACATTGGGCAGGCATTATAACAGCGATAAGCCTGAAGCCTAAAACTCAATATTGTTTCTGAGTCATCATCACTAAAACGCGATACGCCACTGGTCAAATTAGTCTGGATTATGTGTTTTAACTCAACGTGATTTTAAACAGACAAAAAAGCCGTCACTCTATGACGGCTTTAAACGTTTGAAATACTGAAATTAATTAGACAGCTAGTTTTGCTTTACGGCGTAAGCCCATAAAACCCAGTAGTGCAGGTGCAAACAGCAAGACAGCTGGTGGTAAAGGAACCGCAGAAACTTCGAAAGAAGTAAAGCGAACTTCACCCAGGATGTTAGTATTTATCGATTGTCCTCTGTCATCCCAAGTTATGTAAGCTAAATCGTCTGCTCCAACCCAGCTTATGCCATTAGCCAACCAAGTTTGTGTGCTAATGACAATATCGCCAGTATCAAACAGGTCAGATAAAGTGAATGAGCTAGAAGCAGAGCTCCAGTTAAAAACGGAAAACTCTCCGAAAGACAATACGCCGTCGTTATTCAGATCTTCTCCCACAAAATTCCCAGAAAACGTATATTCACCACCGTCGTAAGTCGGCCATCCAGCATCAAAATTAGCTTTAACAACAGTCGCAGCAGAAGTTGTCAGAGATAACGTCAATAAACCCAGGCTTAATAGCATCCACACTATTTTTTTCATAAAAATCTCCATTTCATGCAGCCCAGCCCTGATGCCACTAATGCACAGCTGTAGGTTTTCCGTCCCTGACTCACATCAGGTTTGGCGGTAATATGTTGAACAAAATTAATAAATTAAAGTTAACTTGCTATGGCGAGTAACAGATGAACACTTATATTCTGTTGTTAACAGGTTACTTAAATCTAATTAGAAAAAAAATCATCCTTAAGTATGATTTTTTTAAATTGACTTTAAATTCATAGTAAAAATTGAGTCAAAAAAATGTTCAGAGAGAATATTAACTCACGTCAACATATCTCTAATTGAGTTCAGATTCAGTAGGGCGAACAAATCCTCTACAAAAGATATGTTGAATCGCTAACACACTGTTTACCCTTAATTGAGCAGCAATTCTTCGGAACTCCAAAGTCACTATCGCCCATTCATAATCATTAACCTACCAGTAACGTGATAGACATCATGCTTTCGTATAAAAGCAGTTAACTTTCACTTTTCACTGCCGATATAAGATGCATACAATTAAATTGCACACTATTTGCAAAGAGGCGAAAAAAAGACATGTTTGGTAAAACAAAACAGTTAATCACCGAGAATGCGGTATTAAAAAACGAACTCACTCCCTTGCTGGAGGTTTTCACCGCAATGCAGTCATCACTGGCCATTATTGAGTTCACACCTGAAGGTATCATCACCGCAGTAAACGACAATTTTTCTCGGGTAACAGGTTATTCCTCTTCTGAACTGATAGGACAGCATCATCAACTGTTATGCGATAAATCCGAAGTTGAATCTTCCCGATATAAAGATTTTTGGAAGCATCTAAAGAACGGTGAGTATTTTTCAGGGGAAGTATTACGCAAGCATAAAAACGGCCATGATATATGGCTGGAAGCCAATTATTTCCCAATAAAAAATGGTGAAGGCCGTGTCGTTAAAATTTTTAAGATTGCTAACGATGTGACCGAACGTGTAGAACATTCTCGTAGTAATGATAGTTTGCTATCTGCAATCGATCGTTCAATGGCTATCATAGAGTTTGATATGGGAGGTCGTGTCACCAATGCCAATCAAAATTTTCTGAGCCTTATGGGATATAAGCTTGATGAAGTGAAAGGACAGCACCATAGAATTTTTTGTGACTCAGACTATGTAAAAAGTCCTGAATATGCCAAGTTCTGGGAACAATTGAATGAGGGACGTTTTATTGCAGACAATTTTAAACGGATAAATAAATATCAATCTGCTGTTTGGTTGGAAGCCACCTATAACCCTATATTCGATAGTAATGGCAAGCCCTATCGAGTCATTAAATTTGCCACTGACATTACTGAAAAAGTTCGCCGTTCCGAGGAAGAAAAAGCGGCCGCTAACACAGCCTATACAATATCACTGGAGACAGAAAAGTTATCCTCGACAGGTGAAGATATTATTTTTAAAACCATTGATAAACTTGAAGAATTGAAACAACAATTCAGTCATTCATCAACCGAGTTGGAACAGCTAGGTGTAGAAACCGCACAAATATCATTTATCGTTAAAACGATCAGCGATATCACTGAACAAACAAACTTACTCGCCTTAAATGCCGCAATAGAAGCTGCAAGAGCGGGTGATAGTGGGCGTGGTTTTGCTGTTGTGGCTGATGAAGTTCGCTCACTGGCGACACGGACCTCACAATCAACGGCCGAAATAGCGAGCATGATTAATAAAATCCAGTCTAAAAGTGATTCCGTCATAAAAAGTATGTCTGGAAGCATGTCGGGTGTCGAATCAGGCGTTGAGTTTGCTAATACCGCAGGGAATACCATCAGCCAAATCAGAAGCGGTGCAAAAAAAGTCGTGGAAGTGGTAGAAAATTTATCGAATCTTCACTAACACTATTAGTGATAAACCATCGAGCCGCACACAGGTGTGTGGCTCGATAATATTTATTGTGCCCTTGTCACAGGGTTTACCATGGAATAATGGTTAAACCAACAATAACAAATACTAGGGAAGCAGCCCATCTAGCCACATTCAAAGGGATCACTTTCAACATGGCTTCTCCTGCGTATACTACTGGAACATTGGCTAATAACATGCCAATTGTCGTGCCCAGTGTCACCATAAAAATATTTTGGTAGGTTGCAGCAAGCGCAATCGTAGCGACTTGCGTTTTATCACCAATCTCAGCAATGAAAAATAACACGGTGGTAACGACAAACGCCCCGTATCTAGCATATTTAATCGCATCATCATCTTCCTTGTCTGGTATCAATAACCAAGCGGCCATCGCAATAAAACTCAAGCCCAGTATCCACTGACCTGTCGGACCAAGAATAAATTGTCCAAGCCAGGTGCCCAGCCAGGCAGATGCAGCATGATTGAGGAGTGTAGCAACAAGGATTCCAGCCACGATGGCTGATTTATGGCTAAAACGTGCAGCTAGCATTAAAGATAAAAGCTGGGTTTTATCACCAATTTCCGCTAGCGAAACCGTGAGAACAGAAGTAAAGAAAGCATCCATTAAATAAACTCCGGCGGGATAACAATACCAAGACAAACAACGATCTCCCGCCAAGAGGAATCATTATTTGTCTTAGGTCTTGTCAATACCAGCAAGCTGGTACGAAACTGCCATGAACCTTGAGGGTCCAATTATGTTGACAGCTTCAAACACCGGTAGGTGAGTAGACTACTCCCCCAAGACGATGACAATATTCTAGCTGTTATCTAACTATTTGCCTATGGTTAATCTGCATTTTTTATTGGCGGCTTTTATCCAATGAGCGCATTATCCAATCGCAGGTAACAACACTCATCAACTTAATTAATCTGCTATAAACGTATACTGAAATACAATGTCTGACATGGTTATCAAACTTGCAGAGCAAAGCTACCTTCTTAAAGGAGTTGCAAAACAGATTGCAGAAAACTTGCTCACCGAAATAAATCAGATAAGCGCACTCTCCCCTTTTCGACAAATGTCGACTAAGCGCGGATATTATGTAGGAGCAAAAATGACCAATTGTGGTGACTTAGGATGGGTAAGTGATAACAAGGGATACCGTTATACAGCTATAGACCCACTGACAAATATGCCGTGGCCATCCATGCCTGAGTTATTTAAATCGCTGGCAGAAGAAAATGCCTCATTGGTAGATTTTCAAGATTTCCAGCCTAATGCTTGTCTTATGAATCAGTACACTCCCGGTGTCGGTATGGGCTTGCACCAGGATAAGGACGAAAAAGACTTCACTCAGCCTATTGTTTCCGTCTCTCTCGGCGTACCAGCCATATTTCAATTTGGTGGTAATAAACGCAATGAAACACCTAATTACCATTTACTTGAGCATGGTGATATCGTCATCTGGGGAGGTGTTGACCGTTTACGCTTTCATGGTATAAAGCCGATCAAACTCGCTCATCACCCTCTAACCGGTCAATTTAGATATAACCTGACATTTCGCAATACAGGGACGACTATCGACTAGACTAAAAAAAACGTTATACGCATAATGATTAGATTTAGAGTCTGAAAGCCAAGTTTAATTGAGGCATTTTGATACTTTTAACTAGCAGCCTACAGGTTTCGTAAGCTGACTTTAGTGGCTTTATTGCAGGATGCGCGGTCTGAAGTGCCACATAATCAGGTAAACCATCTTGATTCGCGAAGACAAACTAATCACTCAGAGTCCCTATGCAAAAGCCAGGAGGCAAAGCATTCTGAAAAAATCAAAACACGTATTGATCATTGATGACCAATCTACAGGGCGCACAATTCTAGAACGCATTATTCAACAAATTGCTGACAATATTGTTGTTACGTCGTTAAGTAGTCCGGGAGAAGGTCTAATATGGCTTAACGATAATGAACCGGATCTCATCGTCACCGACTATCGTATGCCGAATATGAATGGTGTGGAATTTATTCAAAAAATTCGCGTCATGCCTCATTGTCAGACTGTACCTATTGTGATGATCACTGTTGTTAGTGAAAAATCTGTTCGCTACGATGCTCTTGAAGCAGGTACTACCGCATTCCTAACCCGACCAATAGATCAGATTGAATGCCGAACCACTTGCCGAAATCTGCTTCAAATGCAGGAACAGCACCTGATTATTCAAGACCGTGCAGACTGGCTGGCAAGGCAAGTTGAGATTGCCACAAAGAAAGTGGTCGATCGCGAAAAAGAAACCTTATTACGATTAGCTCGTGCTGGCGAATATCGAGATGAAGGCACAGGAAATCATGTTATTCGTATGGCGAAGTATGCACGCGTGATTGCTGAGTCGCTTAATACTTTCAGTCAGAGAGAGTGTGAGGAATTAGAATATACCGCTCCCATGCATGATATTGGGAAAATTGGTATTCCTGACGGTATATTGCTTAAAGCAGGCCCGCTAAGTGAACATGAGTGGGGAATCATGCAAACCCATACGACTATTGGACATGCCATTTTATCGGACAGCCAGTCTCGCTACATGCAAACGGGCGCTATCATCGCCTTGAATCATCACGAACGTTTCGATGGAAAAGGTTATCCGAATGGCTTAAAGGGTGATGAAATCCCCCTCATCGCACGTGTTGTTGCTGTAGCCGATGTATTTGATGCCCTTGTCTCTGAAAGACCATACAAAGTGGCATGGCCATTTCAAGACGCCATTGACTATATAAGAAAACAATCTGGCAGCCATTTTGATCCTGAATGTGTTGATGCGTTTATCGAAAGTCTCGATAAGATAAAAGCAATTCAGGCTGAGTATGCGGATGAACCTAATGAACGATTCAGATAACGCCAAGCCCAATCGTAAACACCGTTTTTTAGCTCGCTTAGAACACTTTCGTTCCATCCTAAATAACACCGGTGACAGTGAGCCTGAGCAAGCCATCAAAGTACGCTTAACTATTGGTCTTGGTATTCTTTTCTATTTCGCCTTGCCATGGAATGATGGTGAGCAGCTACAAGATACGTTGCTTTCTCATCCCACCTTAGTCACTTTAATTTATTATGCTGGCGCTATGGCCATTGCCATAGCGATATTGCGCCATCCTCATCCCTCTCCTTTCAGACGCTTTGCCGGTATCCTTTTAGATCTGGGCTCTTTGTCGATTCTGATGTTTTATTCAGGCGATGAGAGTGTGTTTCTGTTTATTCTCTATCTCTGGGTAATTTTGGGTAATGGCTTCCGCTATGGCACTCGATACCTTTATCTTTCACTCTGCGTGGGATTGATTGGCTTTAGTATCGCGGTGGTTTACGGTCCTTATTGGCAGGATCTCCAGCACAAACCCATTGGGTTTAGCTTACTGTTGTTATTGCTGGTCATCCCTGTCTACTCAGCATTTTTAATCAATAAGCTGCATGTCGCTATAAAAACGGCAAAACTTGCCAATGAAGCTAAAAGCCGTTTTCTAGCGAATATGTCCCATGAATTAAGGACACCTCTAAACGGTGTAATTGGCATTGCAGACTTGCTAGGTGAAACCAAGCTAAGCCCACAACAGTACGAATTCGTTAATATCATGCGTAATTCAGCGCAGACCTTATCAGGTTTAATTGAAAATGTACTGGATATTTCAAAAATTGAAGCTGGCAAGATACATATTGCTAAAGAGAGTTTTGATTTACATTCTTTGATTAATAACATCATCGAATTACAGGCTGTAATGGGTGAGTCTAAGGACCTCCGCGTCAGTTATCATATCGACTCAAATATTGATTATCGACTGATAGGCGATCCACAACATTTACGTCAAGTTCTAATTAATCTGTTGGGAAATGCCATTAAATTTACCGACTCTGGTTCGGTAAAATTACTGTTAGAAAAATTAACGACTGATACAATAAGTCAAAAAATAACGATACGGTTCGAAGTACGTGATACTGGCATCGGCATAGCTGAAGAATATCTGGATAAGATATTTGATAACTTCACGCAAGCCAATATGTCAAACACGTCGAAATACCAGGGTACAGGGCTCGGAACCACGATCTCTAAACAGCTCGTAGAACTCATGGGAGGAGAGATAGGTGTAAAAAGTGAACTCGGCAGAGGAACAACGTTCTGGTTTGAACTGCCTTTTGACACCCACTCTGAATATGAATTGGAACTAAACGAACATAAAGTACTCGTTCTCGCTACAGAAAAAATTACTTCATCTTTATGCCAAAGCTTTGACACATGGAATTTGGAATATCAATGTGTTCAGTCTTCAGCTCAGGCAATGTCAGCCTTAATGACCGCAGCAGAAAATGAACAACCTTTTTCTACTTTAGTCATCGATAGTGATTGTATGGCTGGAATCAGCCCCGTTCAATATGCACAACTTTTAACTCAAGAAGACAGTCTTCAACATTTGTCGTTAGTGTTAGTCAATCATAATGAAGATGTGCTTCAGGACGAAGAGCTTAACCAGTTTTATCGTTCTTCAGTAAAAGATGTGTTGGATAAAAGAGCTTTATTTAATGCGCTGCATTCAGCTGAGTCTACATTCTATAACGCTGATAAGGTGGTTAAGCTCAATGAATACTATCAATCCGAAGCTAACTCCCAGACTCAATTAACTATTCTTATCGCAGAAGATAATGTTGTTAATCAGCGGGTATTATCAGGCATCTTGAGTCAAATAGGACACAAGCTTATCTTAGCCAATACCGGTGAAGAAGCGATGAGTCTTATCAGCGAGCATTACGACGAGATTGATTTAATGCTACTGGATATGAATATGCCCGGTTATTCTGGAATTGATATCATCAAAGCAACTCAATTCATGGAAACATCAAGAAAAATACCGTCCATAATCCTTACCGCTGATGCCACACCTGAAGCTAGACAAAACAGCATTGACGCCGGTGCTGATATTTTTCTGACAAAACCTATCAATTCAAAAGCACTATTGTCAGAGATAGCAAGTTTCACAAAACAGTCAAAACAAAAGCAGTCATCGCCTCCGTTCAGTGAGAGTATTTCAACACCAGACAATGAACAATTACTCGATTACCGCCTCATCTCCGAATTAGAACAACTTGGCGGAGGTGAACAATTTATCAATAGCCTCGTCAGTGGCTTTGAGTACGATGGCCGCAAGCACATTGATATTATCAACAGTGCCGTCTTCGATGACTATTATCAATATCGTGAAAGTTTACATGCCCTTAAGGGCTCTTCCACTGAAATTGGCGCCATCAAACTTGCCGGGTTAACACGTCAGGCTGAACAGATAAAACCCGATCAAATCAACAGTCACGAGCTCAAACAAATCGCCCGAGATATCAGTCAGGTATTTAATGACTCATTAGTTGCCCTCAAAAAAACCATTACCGACCATAGTTATGAAACTAAACATTAGCTGATGCTAAGACATCTGTTTTACTGGATTGACGATGGACTAGACGTTGCATCATACGCAAATCACGAGGTTGCAATTTCAATGCTGACTCAGCCCAAATTTTAGTGATCGTCAATAATTCGTCATAACTAACCGCACTACAGGCATCTTTAACCTGTCTCATAGCCCGATGGCTATTCGCATTTTTGTTCGATTTTTCAATATAACGATAAACTTCCCATTCGCCTTGTCCAGGCTCAGCGAGAATATCGACAACGCCCATCTCGTAAAGCTCTTCAGCAGAATATAACTTACCGGCCAGAATCATTTTTTCTGCTTTTGATGCGCCAATTTTTCTTGATAAAAGTGAGAATGCACCCATACCAGGGAATAAATTAAATAAGACCTCGGGAAGCCCGAGTTTGGCGCCCTTTTCAGCAATCAATACATTACTTGATAGCGCCGACTCGAAGCCCCCTCCCAGTGCATCACCTTTGACTAAAGCGATAGTGGTCAGATCGCTATCGAGATGCGACATATTGGCATATAAAACGTCAATGCAGCTCACTGCATACGCCAGCAAACCATCGGCATCTTGCTGCTCAATAAGATTTGCAAACAGCCCGAGATCACCTCCCAAATTAAAGATGCCATCAACATCTGAGGCTAGCACCAGGTAATCGTATTTTTGCCCCTGAGATAATCGCATGTCTTGTTTAACACTCGAAAAATAGCTAGCAATTTCACTCAGTAAGGTCGGTGTAAAACAAGGTCTGGGCTCTCCATGCATACGAAACCAGCCTGTACGATATTTTTTATCATAATGTGTAGATAGTTGTGAAAACTGATTTTGCTCCTGTTGTAATTGAGCGGCGTCATCCATTTTTGCCAGGGCATTCATACATCATCTCCTATACAGACTTAATTACCAAAAAAGTAAAACATGCTGGATAGTTAAGCTTTTGCAGGAACCATGCCCAAACAACAAGATAGCAATAAAATATATTTTTACATAATTATCAATAACTTAAATTAAACATAAAGCGATAACAATCGATTATGTAACTGTCAATTATCTGACTAGAAACATCACGCGCAACTCTCTTGCTAGAGTCTTATCAAATTATGCTACAGGCTCAATGGTTTGAGTATGATGAAGAATGCCATCAATAGGTTCAGGTTTTCCTAGATGATATCCCTGACCATAATCAACGCCAATGGCTTTTAACTTTTGCCAGATTTTTTCATCTTCAACAAATTCAGCAATAGTTACCAATCCCATAACATGACCAATATCATTAATCGATTTAACCATTTCATAATCAAGTGGGTCGATGTGCATATCTTTCACAAACATTCCATCAATTTTAATACTTTGTACGGGTAAATTTTTCAGATAGGCAAACGATGACAAGCCACTACCAAAGTCATCCAAAGAGAATTTGCAGCCTAACTCCAATAAGCTTTTAATGAAGTAGTGAGCTTGTTTCAAATTACCAATAGCGGCGGTTTCAGTAATTTCAAACTTAATCATTTCCCGACGAAAAGACGCTGAGGATAATTTTGTCTTGATAAAGTCCAACATATCCTCATTACCTAGGCTCGTACCTGAAAGGTTAATAGCTAAGTATTTTAAATGGGGTACGGAAGTGTAATGTTGCTCCAACCATTCAAATACATGGCTTACAACCCATTTATCAATTCGTTCAGACAAATTGTAACGCTCTGCCGAGGATAGAAATGCGCCCGGTGGGAATAATCGACCCGCTCTGTTTCTCAGTCGGACGAGTACTTCATACATGTCCAGTGAGCCTGTTGCAGTGCTAACAATAGGTTGTGCATACAACTCGAATCTATTCTCGGTCAATGCATCCTTTATCTCATTGACCCATTTAAACTCTCCCTTCTGAGTGGTTAACTGCTGATCTTGTTCCTGATAAATGTAAACGCGGTTTCTGCCAGAATTTTTGGCCGCATAGCATGCACTGTCGGCCTGTTTAAGCGCCTCAGTTCTATCTCGAGTGTGGGAGGTCACCATCGTGACACCAATACTGACACCGACAGTAAAAACTTGAGACTCCCAGATAAACTGGAATTGCGATATCAATTCTTTAATTTCATTTGCAATAAACTCGGCTTTTCCCAGCTCACAATCTTCCACAAGAATCGCAAACTCATCACCGCCAAGTCTTGCTAACGTGTCGCTTTTTCGTGTGGAATTACCGAGTAACGAGCCTAACTGCCGAAGCAGTTCATCTCCTGCAATATGACCACAGGTATCGTTAATGACTTTAAATTGGTCCAAATCAAGGAAACATAAGGCATGTTCAGTTCCTATTCGCTGAGCATCATTCACCAGCATCGACAATCGTCGCTCAAATTCAGTACGATTAATCAAACCAGTCAAATCATCATGTGTTGCTTGAAATGACAATTTCTTCGCTAATTTTCTTGACTCGGTGATATCCTCATAAATAGCGACATAGTGACTAATCTGTTGTTTGTCATCATAAACTGCTGCGAGATAAAGCTTAACCCAGTAGAGACTGCCATCTTTCCGGCGGTTTTCGATTTCTCCTGACCATTGCCCATCAGAAGCAACCTGATGCCAGATTTCGTCAAAAAATGCTGAGACCATTTTGTTCGATTTGTAGCTCTCGAGTCTCTGCCCAATCATATCGGTGGCAGAATAACCTGATACCTGTTCGCATTTTTTGTTGACATACTCAATCGTACCCTTTGCATCCATAATCAGAATAGAATTTGGACTTGACTCTACCGCCCGAGATAACTTGAGCATGTGCGCCTGACTGGCTTGTAATTTTTCATTACTCAGTTGTAACGCTTTGGTTCGCTCTTCAATAAGCTCTTCGCGTTTTATCATTTCATCATTAAGTTGATCTACTAAATACTGATTTTTCTCTTGCAGGTTCAAGCTTCTGATCAGATTGTGGTTCGCCCGCTTCGCCATAGAAAACATCAAGGCATAAAAAGCAATAAAACCAAACATTAGGATGTAAACCAATTTATCCGCTGACGTAGTCTCGATCTGATAAATTGACATACTGGTAAGTAATACTAATTGGGGAAGGGTGTACGCCAGAAAAGTAGCGAAATAAGCACTTAGTACAGGCACAGCAGCAGCTATCACAGTGCTGATTAGAATATAGAATAAGGTATTGATTTGAACATCGTCGATAATGACATAAAAAATACTTGCCAACCCCCAAACGATCCCAACACACCCCGTCAGAAAGGTATAGAGAATAATCCATTTTTTTGGCGTAAAACCAAAAATATCATTATGTTTTTTATATAGAAACAGAACTATCAGCCGTATTGAAGACAATAGGCAAATAGTAAGACTCCAGCTAAATAATAGTATTGAGTGGGACTGGACATGATCAAAAAACACGATAAAAACCAGTATGGAGACGCCCATTACTGTGAGATTAGAAAACAACACTTCGTCGTATAAGCGATCAGCTTGTTTTCTTAGTATAACTTGATCATCCATATCTAGCTTATCTATCCGTAACGTTATGAATACATGAGAATATCATTGATTAGAATCTCATTACTAACCCCATGTCACCGGAATAAACTAAGCAGCAGAAGTTTTTGCTAAATTCGCCATCACTAAACGGAACTCACCCTCATCATAATTCATCATTAATAACGTCAAATAGCATTCCTTAAGCTTAAATCATCTGGATAAGGCTGCAAGTATGCCTGTTTGTTTATGTATGGATCTGGATGATTGTTAAAATGATGCCGTAACAGTGTCACAGGCACTATCAAAGGAATTTGCGCAGTTCTGTATTGTTCAATTATCGTCGCCAGCTCTTGTTTTTCAGAGCTCGAAATTTTTTTCTTCAAGTACCCCTGTAAATGCATCAATACATTTGTGTGGGTTTTTCTTGATGCTAATGTTTTCAGTGTCGTCATTAACTCTGCAAAATAACGCTCACCCAATGCATCTGGTTCATGATTACCCGCATCCGCTAACATACGCCCCAACTCGGCATACTTCGATGGAGAATGTGCCATCAAGGTATATTTGTAACGGACATGGAAATCTAAAATGGCTTTTACCGTTAAGCCTTGCTTTTTGAGCTGAAGCCAGTTCGCATAAGCAAAAACACGCGTTACAAAGTTCTCTCTTAGTAAAGGCTCACATAATCGCCCCGACTCTTCCACCGGTAATAAAGGATGTAAATTGGTAAACGCTTTGGCATACAAGCCTCGTCCAGGAGTAGCTGAAGGATAACCATTTTCCTGATAAACCTTTACCCTGAACAAACCACAGCTCGGTGAGTTTTTCATAAAGATATATCCACACAAGTCTTGATGTTCTGCTGCTTTTTTTTCTCCAAAAGCCGTCAGTGCATGACTGTAATTTAACGCCTCATCATGAACGGCAACCGCATCCGGGCTCTCAGGGTTACCCACCAAACGTATTGGTTTACGTGGAATAGTCATGCCTACTCCCACCTCTGGACACTCAGGTACAAAATCAAAATAACGCGATAAACTCTCTGTAGCCAGACGCAAATGTTTATGCGTACCGTCATAACGTACTTCATGACCTAGCAAACAACTACTGATGCCGACTTTAATTTTCATCTCTTCACGTCCATCTCATCTTGTGTAAATTATATTAGCATTGGGATTACTAAAAAATGTGAAGGTCTGGCGAAGATTATTAAGGACATCAATATGCATTATCTAATTACTGGTGGTACAGGACTCATTGGCTCATCACTCTGCCAGCATCTCTTAACATCGGGTAATGATGTCACTGTTCTAAGCCGAGACAGACAAAAAGTCTACAACCTCTTTAGTGACAAGGTAAAAGCCGTAGAATCTCTTGATGAAATCGATCAGAAACATGCTGTAGATATTGTCATTAATCTTGCCGGTGAACCTATTGCGAATAAGAGATGGAGTGAAAAACAAAAAACAATTTTGGAAAAAAGCCGAATCGACTTGACCAGAAATTTAGTCAACTGGATAAAAAGTCTTCAGCAAAAGCCACATACATTAATCAGCGGCTCAGCCGTTGGCTGGTATGGCGATCAGCGGGCTCAACCGTTGACTGAGGATAGTGGTTACAAAAGTGACTATGCTCACGAACTTTGTGAGAAGTGGGAGCAGGCCGCATTAGCCGGTGCGGATGATATCAGAGTCTGTATCATTCGCACCGGACTCGTTCTGAGCATGGAAGGTGGTGTTCTTCAACGTATGCTATTACCCTTTAAACTCGGGTTTGGCTGCACGCTCGGAGATGGACACCAGTTTATGCCATGGATTCATATTACTGACATCGTTCAACTTATTATTTATATCAGCCAGAATCCTTCAGCAACAGGGGTATTCAATGCTACAGCTCCTCATCCGGTCACAAATAAAACGTTTACCCACACTCTGGCCGAGCAGCTACATCGCCCCACATTCCTAAAAGCACCCGAATCAATTTTAAAATTGGCATTAGGTGAAATGTCTCAACTTTTATTAGGGGGGCAAAGAGCGTATCCGGAAAAAGCCAAGGAAATTGGTTATCAATTCCAATATACTGAGCTAGATAATGCTCTCTACAATCTTTTGAATAAACCGTAAACTAATCCTATGACAAAACGTGCCATCTTATTAGCTAACCTTGGTTCTCCTGACGCACCTACGACAACAGCCGTACGCCGATATCTTAATCAGTTTTTAATGGATCCATATGTGATTCAACTGCCCTGGATACTACGCAGGATGATTGTCAGCCTGTTTGTCTTGCCCACTCGGCCAAAAGCATCAGCAGAAGCCTATCAAAGTGTATGGATGCCTGAAGGTTCTCCGCTAATCGTTTTATCAGAAAAGTTGAAAAATGCACTTCAGGCTAGACTAAAAATGCCTGTAGAAATGGCAATGCGTTATGGCAATCCTAGTATTGAAAAGCAGCTATTAAAAATTACCGCAGATAAATCGATAGAAGAAGTACTCTATATCCCACTTTACCCGCATTACGCAGACAGCACGGTGACCACATCTATAGAGGAAGCTAAGCGTGTTATCAAAAAACATGGATTAGATATTACGCTGACGATCATCCCCCCCTTTTACGATCACCCTCAATACATAGAAGCTTTAGTGACCAGTGCTCAGCCTTATCTCGAACAACCTTATGACCACGTGGTATTTAGTTATCATGGGCTGCCCGAGTCACATATCACTAAATTGGATAGTTCGGGTTCACACTGTCTAAAACAGAATAATTGCTGCCAGGGGAGTCATCCCGCTCATAAAACCTGCTATCGACATCAGGTCATGAGAACCACTGAATGTTTCGCCTCGCAAGCCGGTTTAGAAAAACAGCGTTATTCCGTCGCATTCCAGTCTAGATTAGGCCGGGCAAAATGGTTAGGACCAAATACAGAAGACACCTTGCGAGATTTAGCTCAACAAGGTGCAAAACATGTCATGGTTTTATGTCCGGCATTTGTCACCGATTGTCTCGAAACATTAGAAGAAATTGCCATTCGTGGCGAAGAAGTCTTTAAAGAAGCCGGCGGCGAGAAATTGACGCTCATTCCATGTATGAATGATGATCCGGCATGGGTAAATGTGCTAGCAGATTGGTGTCAAAATTAGACGCGACCAATTAAAGGTTGTCTGACAACTTGACTGGTATACTCACCACCGGGTCCGTAAGCGCCAGTTTCGGGATCGCGTCCACGGAGAATAGATAAAGCCCTGACCAAATATTGCCGGTTTACATTGATAATGCCACCGTTTATTTGATTAAACTCCCGGCAAGTTTTTGCCACTTCACGAAGCCGTGATACCTGCATAGACATACGAGTTGCGTCGGCTTCTTCCTGGTTTGCAATAAAGGCCTCTAAACCAGACTTTCCTGCTGGGAAACCAACAGCAGACAGTAACTGCTCACGCTGTCGGGCAAGTTGCTCCAGCTTTAAGAGGTACGGCTGTTTGAGTTTGGTTATTTCAGAGACTTTATCAACATCTGAAATTTTTAACGCATCGCGTTCCTGCTTTAACAGGCTTGCAAGTGCAGTACTATTGCTGATTTCAGATTGTAAAATCGTACTCAGCTGCTGCATGGCATTCATTGACATGAGGATGTCCTTTCTACAGGTTACCCTCAAAATCAATCATTTTTCGTGCCAACTGTTGACTGTCCACCTGATAAGTGCCGTTATCAATTGCCGCTTTAATACTATCGACTTTAGTCTGATTCACAGTAGGGACATCAGCTAAGCTTTTTTCTACCTGCGACAATGTATCGCTTAAACTCACTTTATCACTTTCCGTGTTTGGGCTTGATGTTGTCACTGACGGTGATTTTTCTGCCGTCTCATTGCGTTCACCTACATTTCGTGACGGGTTATATTCCGTCTGAGATGGTGGTTTAATACTATTAATATCAGACATATAAGCTGTCTCCGTTTATCTTATGTTTGTTGTATCGGCAGCAAAGAAAGAAAGTTGAGAATTTTTTACATTGTCACCTGAACAATGCCTGGCGCCTGTACGACACCTTCTACCACCCGGTTTGAAGAATTATTTTTTACTTTAATTTTATCACCTAAAACGGCATCTTCCATCGCCATGCCATTCATCCTCACTTCCATAGATCCTGCTTGAGCAACAAGTATGACTTGTTCACCTCGCTGAACGACTTTCTGTTGCTTGAGACTACGTGGAGTCAGCGCTGTTCCCATAGCAACGGGATACTTTAACTGTTGACCCAATACCTTGTTAGTTGAAAGTAAAAAACCTTGCCGTAAGTCACTAATATCCTGCATAACAATTTTAACATCGGATGCTTTCAAAGTCTGATTTGCTGACAACGCTTTCGCTGCCACAACGACAGGGCGCATGACTTTGACTTGAACAGCTACGTATACAGTCCACTCTATTGGCGCAAGACAGCGGATGCCGATAGTTCTTTTTCCAACTGTATTAGCATTGGATGTAGAAAAAGCTTCTAAATCACCAGAACAGGCTTGCAGTCGTAAGCGTTTATCCATAGCATCAACAATCACTTGAGGATTGTCGTAATAGGCTTGTGCATCGTTCATGGCAAAAACGTAAGCAGTTTGCTCAATTCCGGCTAAAGCTTGTAAAGATTCGGCATTTACAGAAGGCGTCAAAAAAACGACACTTAGAAAGCATAAAAAAAATCTACGAATCATGCGAGTTTACCCAATATGTGAGGTTAAAAAACTTCTTGATTTCAATGCTGCAAGTTATATGCCTAGACTCAATCGCAAAAACTCAAGACTTGTTAAGCATTGCCGATAGCATCATTAAGTATAGGGGAGTCAACATGAGCAGCATTATTGATGGTGTAGACCAACGTACCAACCTTGCCGGTACGAATCGTCTGGAGTTATTGTTATTTCGTCTAGGCACCGCTCAGCTTTACGGCATTAACGTTTTTAAAGTTCGTGAAGCGATTGCTTGTCCAGCCTTAACCAAGCTTCCACAATCTCATCCTAATATTAAAGGTATGGCCTCTATACGTGGACAGACCGTCAGCATTGTTGATTTATCACAAAGCATCGGACGTCGACCTATACAAGATATGGCAGAGAGTTTTGTCATCCTCGCCGAATATAACCGTTCTGTTCAAGGATTTTTAGTCACCTCTGTTGAACGTATTATTAATATCAGTTGGTCTGATGTATTACCGCCACCAGCAGCATCAGGTGCCAGCAGTTATCTGACTGCTATTACCAAATTTGAAGACAAGTTAGTCCAGATTATTGATGTTGAACAAGTTTTAGCCGAGGTGATGGGTATTCAGGCTGACGTATCTTCTGAGTTAGTCAATAATTATTCTGAACATAACCAAGAGATACGACAACATATTCTGGTGGTTGATGACTCCAGTGTGGCCAGAAATCAGATTAAACGCACGCTTGAGCAAATTGGCTTAGAAATTACCTTAGCTAAAAATGGTAAGGAAGCTCTGGATATGCTCAAGGCGTGGAAAGCGAATGGTGAAGATATCTATGAAAAAATCGCCTTAATGATATCCGATATCGAAATGCCAGAGATGGATGGTTATACACTGACATCTGAAGTTAGAAATGACCCGGCAATGAAGAGCTTGCCCATCCTATTACATACCTCAATGAGCGGCACATTTAATCAGGCACTGGTTTCAAAAGTCGGTGCAGATAAATTTATCCCTAAATTTTCTGCTGATGAACTAGCGGCAGCAGTACAATCAATGCTGAAATAAAAAAAGGCTCTTTTCAGAGCCTTTTTTTATGCCTAGCGGAGTGGTCCAAAACCATTTAAATCAGCCGGCATTGGGATAACATTATTTTTTTCTGTAACAATATCCGCTTTCGCTCTCATCAGATTAGTCCCTGTAAAACCACTGACACGATATACCCAGTCAGACAGTTTTTTATTTAAGGCTTCAGCTTCAGTTTTGACTTGTTCTTCTGATTTCAGTACATCAAGCGCTTTAATATCATCAGGTGCTTCGCTGATCAGTTCCGGCTGATAATCCGCAGATAACGTTGTGTAGTAGAAACCATCAATAAATGACGTTTTGGTGGTTATGACCAAACCGTCAAATGTAATAAATCGCGCAATAACCACGTCCGCGTCGCCCCGATTAAAATCTTTTTTCGGTAACACGTCTTCCATACGCAACTGGTGTAATGATCCCGCTATGTCGTACCCCAACTGAGGATATTTAAATACGGTTTTTTCACCCGACTCAGGTGTGCCAAATTTGTCTTTTTTGCCTAAATTTACCAGCGTAGCAATATCACCATTAGGCTGAATAATTTCCACCCGAGCAATACGTTCACGCGCTAAATCAATAACCTGACTATCAATCCAGTTCAACATCACTGGACTAATCAGCAAGTAGCCTTCGGCTAACCAGCTTTGCTCGTCACCTACACGCCTGACATAAAACTGTTTAGGGCCGGCACTGGCGACAGTCACGTCACGTTGCTTACCTAATAGTAAGCCTGCAATGTCATTATCTCCATGCTTTAACAACACTTTGATCGAATCACCATCAGGCGTTTCAGGCTTAGCGCCATCCACGCCCAGCACAGCATATTGCTCTGGATTAGAGGTCTTTTTCTCCATCAGCTTTGCTTCTGATAGATCAATCAACATACGCTTCACTTCATCAAAGTTTGCTGGATAGTTGTAGTGATCAGGAATAAACCAGTCTTCCCCTTCTCGATGCAGTGAAAACTGATCTTCACCACTGCTGAATTGAATATTATCTACCTGACTCAATTCACTGAATAAATCAGGAAACAACAATCCATAATCATCATCATTATCATCAGTTCGATAAATGGTTACTAACATCAGCAATACCATCACGACTGTAATAATGAAAAGAATAGTCAAACTGTTGAATTTTTTTGTCATGTTATAAACCTATTATCGAGTCGACTAAAACAGCATCGTTATTGCTGGCTACGTGCTTTATTGCGTTTCCGAATACGCATCCAGCCAGTGAAAACCGCTAATAATCCGACTAATATCGGTACCAAACCTATATTGAAAAACTTCAGCTGTGCATCAAGTTTATCAATATCTTTACGCAAGTTAGCCTGTACATCACGAAGTTGTTGCTGAGTCTTATTGGCGGTCAGACGGAATTCAGCAATTTCCTTTTGTTGCTCAGGAGATAATATTTGTTGTCCTGAACCACTACGCTGGACTTGCATACGGGCGATACGTTGCTGCGTTTCTTTCAGCTTGTTCTGTAATTCACGCTCTTTGGTACGGAAGCGTTTTTCGGCATCACGTTGCAGCTCAATTACCTTGTAAAAAGGTCTGGAAAAACCTGCTCGGGAACGGATACTGATTAACCCTTCACTGCCTGTCATATCCTCAATAGCATTAATCAGAAAATCAATGTTATTTGATGTATTAAAGGCTAATTGCTTGCCATAAAAGTCCTGAGTTTCGACCCAAAAACGATCATCCAGCATATCGACATCAGCAATGGCGATAACATCAATATCACCCTTAGCTTTATCTAAATGGCCTGGCATTTTTTTCAACTCACCAGACACCGTTTTCGCGCCATCAGGGAACGCTGTTTTTACCTCGCCTTGGGCGCGGATAGCCATTGGATAACTAATTGTCCCCGGTTGATATTTGGTCAACAGGGCAACAGGATCATTACGGAATTGAACCACCCGCTTATCCACCAGCATCGCTTCGTTGCTTGATGAGAATAAAGGCGTAATTTTTGTGGTATGACCATCCAGAATCTCAAAACGCCCTGGAGTGGCAACATTCAATTGACGTAAAGCTGAGGTGATACGCTCATCTTTATTAAAGTTGCCTTTGGTCAACTTCTGCCAGAGTACATAATCGATGGGCTGATAATCTGTTTTAGCACCAAAGTCCACTTTCGTTGCGGTTTTACGATCCGCTACGACATCTGTATTGGAACGCTTAAAGCCCCATGCCTCAAATAATTCATCCATATTTGAGCTGCGAGGCGCCAACATGGCACTCATTGGATTGTCCGGATCCTTTTTCGGCTTATCGACTTCTGCGTAAGGGTCAACAAAGGTAATCAACTTACCACCAGCCAACACGTACTGATCGATCGCATAGAGTGTACTTTCAGACAGCTCTTTGGGATGAATCACCACTAATGCATCCATACTTGAGGGAATACGGCGAACGTCGGTAGGTAGCATAGAGACATTAAACATCTGACGTAACTCAGCCATCATGGCCCAAGGTTTGGCACCATCAGCAGAGGCGACTTCACCTTTTAAAGGATCGTACTGCTCACCATCAACTTCCAGAGAGCTAATCACCCCCACCGTTTTTCTGTTGTTGTTAGACAGTTTGTATATCAATTTTGTCAGATCATATTCCAGCGTATCTTCTTTTTCTGGCTGAAAGAAAGGAATCGTTTCAACACCATCTACTTCATTGGTACCTGCCAAACCAAAATATAATGGATCTGATTCGCCATCAATCGGCACAGACTGCAAACCATATTGATCAGCACGCTGTTCATCGGATGAAAAAGGTTCAGGGTTCATTACAAACAAACGAATCTTGCCATTCGAAGCTCGTTGATATTCAAGCAATAGTTCCTGAACACGTTGTGCATAGGATTTCAAACTAGGCAACGCCTGAGCTGCTTTTTCTGTGTAGTAAAAACGCAGACTAATCGGCTCTTTCATCGATTTGAGAATGTTAACCGTGCCATCGGATAAGGTGTAAAGATTATCCTCAGTCAAATCAACACGTGCTGATTTGAAGTTGCCATTGACCACAATATTGAATGATACAAACAGAATGATGGCCAGAATCAGACCTGTTGCAGATAATAGTTGTTTATTCATCGTCGCAATTCTCTCCTAGTCAGCCTTACGAGCATTGACGATAAGGGCGTTAGCAAACAGCCAGATAACGATTAATGAAATGAAATACATCATATCTCGCATATCAATTACGCCTTTGCTGATAGCGTCAAAATGGGTCAAGAAACTAAATGAGCTCACTGTTTCCACTAATGTCTTAGGTGCCCAGCCGCTGAAAAAGTCAATGACGATACCATAGCCGCTCAGTACAAATACCAAGCTAATAATCAGGCTAATCACAAAGGCAATCACCTGATTTTTGGTAATCGCTGAGATACATGAGCCAATGGCCAGAAAACCGCCCGCCATTAATAAACTGCCTAAGAAACTCGCCACAATGACACCATTATCAGGATTACCCAGATAATTCACGGTAATCCACAATGGAAAATTCAAAAACAACGCTAAGCCAGTAAACGCCCAAGCCGCGAGGAATTTACCAATAACGGCTTCAAAAACAGAAACAGGTAAGGTCATCAATAACTCAATTGAGCCACTCTTACGTTCTTCTGCCCATAAACGCATTGATATGGCCGGAATCAACAAGATGTACAACCATGGATGCATGGAGAAGAAAGGATAAAGGTCGGCTTCACCGCGTTCGAAAAAGTTACCAACATAGAATGTTGAAAAGCCGGTTAACAACAAGAAAATGATAATGAAAACATAAGCCACCGGTGTAGCAAAATAGCCATTAAACTCACGTTTCATAATGAACCAGATATTACGCATATTCATCAGTTTTTGGCTCCCGTACTAGGCATGGTAATACTACGGAAAACTTCATCCAGGCGACCTGCTTCCGCATGCAAGGCATCAATGCTCCAGCCATTCTCACGAATTTTCTCTGATAAGTCGGCGGTAATTTGCTGTCCATCTTTTGGATAGACTCTGAAGCCAGCCCCTTCCACAGGTTCAACTTGAGCAACAAACGGCAATGAGTTCAAGAAGGTCTCGAATGCCTTTTGTTCGACATTAGCGACATTGACCACAACGGCATGGTAATAACGTGATTTTGATTCCAGTTGTTGAGGTGTGCCGTCAAACTTCACTTTACCGTTAGCAATAACGACGTTACGCGTACACAGAGCGTGTACTTCTTCGAGAATATGGGTAGAGATGATAATGGCTTTATCTTCCGCCATTTCGTTAATTAATGTTCTGACTTCGTGTTTTTGATTCGGATCTAGACCATCTGTAGGTTCATCAAGAATTAACACGGGCGGATTATGCAAAATAGACTGAGCCAGACCAACACGACGCTTGTACCCTTTCGACAGGGTTTCAATCGGTTGATACATGACATTGGTAATTCTTGCCCGCTCAGCTGCACTGTCTACAGCACGACGTCTGTCAGCCCCTTTAATTCCTCGAATTTCAGCAATAAACTTCAGGAAACTATCCGGCGTCATATCCGCGTAAGCCGGTGCCCCCTCAGGAAGATATCCTAAATGTGCTTTCACCGAAATAGGGTCTGTCAGCACGTCATAACCACAAACTCGTACCGTACCTCTTGTCGGTGTCAAAAACCCGGTAATCATTTTCATCGTCGTTGATTTGCCGGCACCATTTGGGCCTAAAAACCCTAGCACTTCGCCTTTACTGACAGAAAATGACACACCATCAACGGCTTTGATCGCACCAAAATATTTGGCCAGATCATCGATCTCAATTCTCAATGTCATAACAAAAGCGTCCCCCGCTTCCTAATCATTTTTGCAAACCTGTCATTATTCTGAGGTGAAGCAATTTAAGTCAAGCTTGAATTGTCTTTCATCAACCCCATTGTCTTAAAGATTCATAGCGCATAAGCTGTCACATAACACTCCCACTTATTCAGATATGAGATGTCAATGAAACGCTTAACACATAAAATCCGTGATTTCGGCTGGTCAGTCAGCGACAGTTTTGCCGATACCACAACTCGTCAACGTATCATTAAGACCACCGGCATCATCATAGGTGTAATTGCATCCATTATGGTCATTATGATGGTGTGGTGGAGCATCGCCCCCAGTGAATTTGACCCCACTGAAAATGCCAGAATTATGGCATCTCAACAGCAACAACAACTGGTAACCGGTTATACATCTACAGCGACACTCATCACACTCGCTGAAAAGCTACTGGATAAACCGGGTGGCTACTTGAGCAATGATGTCATGCCACCATCCGTGTGGATGGACAATATCCCTCGCTGGGAGTTCGGCGTGCTGGTGCAGATTCGTGATTTTGCTCGGGTCTTGCGCAATGACATCAGTCGTTCACAATCACAATCACGTGAAGATGAGGATCTGGCGATTGCTGAACCTCAGTTTAACTTTAATTCCAACTCCTGGTTATTCCCGCCCACTGAACGTGAATACCGTGCAGGCATTAAGTCTCTTAAATCCTACTTAGCCAGATTGAGCAGTAATCAGGATGATGCTCAATTTTATGCCAGGGCCGATAACTTAGTCGCCTGGTTATCCGTGGCAGAAAAACGTCTTGGTAGCTTGTCACAGCGCTTAACCGCCAGTGTAGGTCAGGTCCGAATTAATACTGACTTAGCCGGTGATGCTGAGGCGCTGCAATCAACCCCTTTAGCAGATGAAGTGGTGACAAAAACGCCTTGGAATAAAATCGACGACGTATTCTACGAAGCGCGAGGAACAACCTATGCCCTCATCCATTTATTGAAAGCCGTCGAATATGATTTTTCTGATGTCTTAAGGAAGAAAAACGCTCTAGTCAGCCTTCGTCAGATCATTCGCGAACTGGAAGCCACACAGGAGCCGGTGTTAAGCCCGGTCATTCTGAATGGGAATGGGTTTGGCTTATTCGCTAATCATTCATTAGTGATGGCTTCTTACGTGTCTCGGGCCAATGCGGCTTTGATCGATTTAAGAGATCTGTTAAATCGAGGATAAAATCCTACAAAAGAAGGGTATTTGACTTATATATCAGGGCAAATCACCCAACCAGGTCAGAAAATAACATCTTATTATTGAACTATCCGGCCCCGGAACAGGGGCTGGAAGTTCAGATTTAATGGAGATGTTCATGTTGTTTCAACTTAAATCAATTAAGCCAGTTTTGCTTTCAGCAACACTGCTGCTTATTTCAGCACCATCAGTTTTTGCTGATGACAAACCTTACACCGTAACGAATGGCAATGAACTTGATGTCTCAAGTTATGCTGGCTTCAAACTGTATAGAAACTTCTGCGCCCGCTGTCATGGCACCTATGGTCAAGGTATGGTTGGGCCTAACTTAGCGGAAAGCCTGAAGGTAATTTCCAAAGACGAATTTTTTAATACGGTAGAGCATGGGAAAACGGGCACTATCGGCAGCATGCCGGCCTGGTCATCAAATGCAAAAGTCATGAAAGGCAGAGAAGACATTTATAACTATCTTAAAGCCAGAGCAGACGGCGCAATTGGCGAAGTAAAACCTAAAAAAGCCAATTAAAACCAGAAACAGCATTGAGGGCTGTAAACAGCCCTCAATAGTCAAGTTATCTTAGAACGCCCATTGGCTTCGAACCTGAAATACGGATGGTTCATCATTATCATGCGGGCCACCATCGACTTCCAGCACGTCCACATAGTTAGCAGAGAAACGTAATGTTGGTGTTGGATACCAGTTCACACCATACGTCATTGCATCCGCTTCCCCACCATCAATACCTGCATCACTTAAATCAAGCGAGCTATAGCGCAAGGCCAGCTCCCAAGCACCATAACCACCTTCACCGACAATCGAGCTTGGTTTCACGCCACCCATCACACCATTTTTGTATTGGCGGGTCTCGCCGGTCAGGATATAACCCGCTTGCAGATACCAGCCATCAAAGTCGGCATCTTTACCGTTATTGCGATTCACCTTTGTGGTGATATATTCACCTTGTACAGAGTATGGCCCGTGACCAGCAGCCAGTTCAGCACCGATATTGTAATAATCTGCAACTGAAGTAATATCTCCGGTATCAATAATGCTCACACCAGATACATGTGATTCAGCCTCACTATCGAAGCCCACTTTTCCACTATCGCCAGTATCACGGTAGTTAAGGCCAAGACCTAAATGCACAAAATGCACACCATCGTTAATGGGAGCCCAGGTGCCACGAGCCGTTGCCCCCCAGCCTTCATCATTTTGACCACCTTTATTAGTGATGGAGTCACCGAAGATGCCTGTCGCCCATGACCAGTGCGTTGTTTCATTACTCGCCATGATTCCCATCTTTCTTCCTGAAGAAAAAGCGTTAGGCAGCGCGCGTTCCATAAATAATGTGTTATTTGCACTGGTCAGATAATCTAAGCTGAACGGTGTTTTAAAATTACCGACAGTGATATCCATTGGCTCAAAGCCTGTATAGGCCAGGTAAGCATCCGTTATCCCCCTGCCATTTGACCCGGTACTGGCAAAATCATATTCGAGCTTAAAGTCCCACACGTTATACATTGTGCCCGAATAGGAAATCCTGGCACGGCGAAATTCTGAACCATCCCCCATTTCAGGTTGACCACTATAGCTTGCCGCATCGGCTTGTAAGCGACCACCTAACTTACTTTCAAACTTACCGTCACGGGTCTTAACACCAATCCCTCCCTTGACGGTGACTTCAACATCTGAAGACTTGGTCGCTTCAGCGAGTTTGGCATCGACTTGTTGTTTTTCTTGTTTTGCCTGAGCCTGATTTTGTTTTAATTCTGCCATCAAGCGACCATACTGGTCATCATTGACCATACCGTTTTCATGCAGCATATTAATCAGAGTTTCAATTTCAGATCCCGCATAGGCAGGACCCGATAATGCCGCCAGAACACCGGCAGCCAGCAGGCTTCTCTTTATCGTCATGTTCTTCTCCTTGTCTGAATTTTTAACACTACATAGCTGCAAAACAGCTTGTAATCTTAGTTAGCGGTTAAAAGGCGCTTATCATGACAGTTTTGTTACAACAATTACCCGATGTAAATCATGGAAATTAAAATAGACTTTCACTGGCAACTGACCCAGCACGGAAAACCGCATCACATTGATGACATTCTGTTTCAGATGCTGGAAGCCATTCAGCAAGAAGGATCGTTAAAACAAGCCACCGACAAACTTGGCGTGTCATATCGCTTTGCCTGGGGTTTATTGAATAAATGGGAAGCCCTGCTGGGGCAGCCCTTGGTCATTCTCGAACGAGGTCGTGGCGCCAGATTGGCTGTGGTCGGAGAAAAGCTAATGCATGCGAACCGGCATCTCAGCGCCTCATTTTCTCCGGAATTGGATAACTTTTCCACAGAATTGAAACGTGAATTTGAAGCCATATTAGATCATAGCCCCCGCGATACATTTAAAATTTTTACCAGTCATGGTCTAGCCGTTGGTGCACTGAAAGAATTACTCGATCAGCAATCTGACTTTTTATTGGATTTACATTTTCACGGCAGTCAGGAAAGTCTGAAAGCATTAAAAGCTGGTGATTGTCATATTGCAGGCTTCCATCTTCCGATTGGCGAGTTAAGACGTCACTTAATGAGCGACTATTTAAAACTGCTTGATGAAAAACAACATCAATTGATCTATGTGGTTCGTCGTAATCAAGGTCTGATGGTTACTAGGGACAACCCGAAACACATCAACGATCTCAGCTCGCTGACTCAGGATGGGGTCACTTTTATCAACCGGCAAACGGGTTCGGCAACCCGCACATTATTTGATCAACTTCTTGTAGCGAATGCTATTTCCAGTGACCATATTAAAGGCTACTCACATGAGGAGTTCACACACATGGCAGTGGCAGCCATGGTGGCTAGTGGTGCTGCCGATATTGGCTTTGGTATCGCTCCCATTGCCGATAAATTCAATCTGGAATTTATCCCCTTGGTATGGGAACACTACTGCTTGGCAGTACCGCAGCTATTAGTGGATGACCCAAGAGTACAGGCCATTATCAGTTTATTGAAAAGCCAGTCTTTCCATCGAAAAGTGAAAGATTTTAAAGGCTATGACACAACACGTTCTGGTCAGCTTGTGAGCTTTGACGAAATCTTCGCTTAATTACGCTGCCAATGTCCGCTTTTCCCACCCGCTTTTTCCAACAAACGAATATTAGTCATCGTCATACCTTTATCAACCGCTTTACACATATCGTAAATGGTCAGAAGCGTTACTTGAACTGCGGTAAGTGCTTCCATTTCTACGCCAGTTTGACCACTGGTTCCCACTGTTGCCCGGCAGTGTATGGAAGCTGTTTCACTGTCTAAGACAAAATCGACTGACACCCTGGTCAACGCCAGTGGATGACATAATGGTACTAAATCCGCTGTTTTTTTCGCCGCCATAATACCGGCAATCCGGGCAATCCCTAATACATCGCCTTTTTTATGTCCGCCCTGTTCTACTAAATTAAATGTCTCCGGTAACATAACGATTGTGCCCTCAGCAATGGCAACACGGTCTGTCGTGGCTTTACCGCCGACATCAACCATATGTGCTTCACCTGCTTGATTAAAATGGGTCAAATCCGTCATCGCAAATGTTATCCTCTAACTTTAAATTAGCTGAAACGATCAACCAGATGAGTATTCAAGTCAAATTTTTTGCCAGTCTTCGAGAAAAACTCGGTCAAGCCGATATGGAACTGACTACTGCCAGTACCGCTCTAGATGCATGGAATCAGGCCACCCAAAATAAGCCTGTGCCGGATAATTTGCTTGTCGCTATCAATTTAGACTACGCAAAACTCAACACACCAGTACAAGACGGCGATGAAGTCGCCTTTTTCCCACCGGTAACCGGAGGCTAATATGGCCAGTTGGGTAAGTGACCATCTTATTGAGCCGTGGCAAATCATTGCTGAGCAACAGTCAGCGCAGAACTTAGCAGGTCAGTATGGCGCGACGGCCAGCTTTATCGGTTCTATGCGAGACTTTAGTGATCGTACTGATATAAAAAAGATGGTGCTTGAACATTACCCAGCGATGACCGCCCGCTACCTGGAAAAGTTAGAAGATATGGCAAGGCAAAAATGGCCATTATTCGATTGTCTGATAGTTCATCGTGTCGGGGAAGTCCATCCCGGAGATGCCATTGTCGTCATTGCTTGCTGGTCAGCGCATCGTCGTGCCGCGCTGGATGCTTGTGACTGGTTAATTGAAGAGCTGAAGTACAAAGCACCGTTCTGGAAAAAAGAGTTTACGAATGAAGGTGGACATTGGGTCACAGGGAACACTGATGGCCACTAACAAACAAGGAAAGTCATTATGATTACAGCATTGTATGCCAGCCTCTGCGCCTTACTGATTGTCAAATTATCACTGGGCGTTATCGCCGTCCGTCGCAAGCATAAAATCGGCTTGGGTGACGGTGGTAATGATGAATTACAAGCCGCTATCCGTGCCCAGGGAAATGCTACCGAATATATTCCCATCACCTTAATTTTGATGTTTCTACTGGAAAATATTGTGGTGTATAACTGGATAATTCACCTTGCTGGCATCACATTGCTAACCGGTCGGATCATTCATGCTATTGGCATCAAAAACCAGGATATAAAAAAGCGTGTTCTTGGCATGAAAATCACGCTTTATCTGATTATTGCCTTATCGATATTAAATATCGTCTATTTTGCTTTAGCCTATTTGATGCCGATCAATTGACTTTAATCACTACTTAAACCGAGCTGATCCCAGATAGCATCAATGCGTTTGACCACTTCAGCATCCCGCACGATCGGCCGTCCCCATTCTCTATCGGTTTCACCCGGCAGTTTATTGGTGGCATCCATACCCATTTTAGAACCCAGTCCTGAGACCGGCGAAGCAAAGTCTAAATAATCGATGGGTGTATTTTCTACCAGCGTGGTATCCCGGGCAGGATCCATCCGCGTGGTGATCGCCCAAATCACATCTTTCCAGTCTCTTACATTGACATCATCATCCACCACAATCACAAACTTGGTGTACATAAACTGACGCAGGAAAGACCATACGCCCATCATCACGCGTTTGGCATGGCCGGGATACTGTTTTTTCATACTCACCACCGCCATTCGGTAAGAACAGCCTTCTGGTGGTAGATAGAAATCAACAATTTCTGGAAATTGTTTTTGTAATATCGGCACAAACACTTCATTCAAGGCAACACCAAGAATAGCCGGTTCATCTGGTGGGCGACCGGTATAGGTACTGTGGTAAATCGGATTCTGGCGTTGTGTGATTCGTTCGATAGTAAAGACAGGAAAGCTATCCACTTCATTGTAATAACCCGTATGATCGCCATACGGCCCTTCTGGTGCCATATCATCGGGATAAATAAAGCCTTCCAGTACAATTTCCGCATTAGCCGGTACTTGTAAATCATTACCCATACATTTGACTAATTCGGTTTTACTGCCACGCAGTAACCCTGCAAAAGCATATTCGGACAAAGTATCAGGCACAGGTGTGACAGCACCTAAAATGGTGGCTGGATCGCACCCCAAAACCACGCTAATAGGAAACGGCTCTCCCGGATGGGTCTGTTGCCATTCTTTAAAATCCAGTGCACCGCCACGATGTGATAACCAGCGCATAATCACTCGATTTTTGCCGATGACTTGTTGGCGATAAATGCCCAAGTTCTGCCGTTCCTTGTGCGGGCCTTTGGTCACCACCAGCCCCCAGGTAATTAAAGGCGCGGCATCTTCCGGCCAACATAGTTGGATTGGATACTTTGCCAAATCAATATCATCGCCTTGAAGCACCAACTCCTGACACGCTGCCTTTTTGACTAGCTTTGGTGACATGGTCAGCACTTTTTTAAAGATGGGGAGTTTCTCCCACGCATCTTTCATGCCCTTGGGTGGTTCAGGTTCTTTCAGAAAAGCGAGTAACTTACCGATTTCACGTAAAGCCTCGACAGAGTCTTCTCCCATTCCCATCGCCACTCGTTTGGGTGTACCAAACAGATTCACTAACGCAGGAATATTAGATCCTTTCGGATTTTCAAACAGTAATGCCGGACCACCCGCTCGTAATACGCGATCAGCAATTTCCGTCATTTCCAGTGCTGGATCGACTTCGGTTTTAATCCGTTTTAATTCACCCTGCTGTTCCAGGCCATTGATAAAGTCACGTAAATCGGTGTATTTCATTCAGATACTCAGTTAACTACAGATTTAAGCTATGAAGAGCTTACGTCAGAATCTTACTGGATAACAAAGATCGGCTAAAGCCATAATACAAAGTATCTATCTAAAACACGCCTTTTTGCTACTCAACTCATATTAGAGTCGTCGCTAAGCATATTGAAGAAATTCAGTAATACCGACATTATGTCTGCCAAGTTTAATAATCTCAGCTCAAATCATGACAGAACATTACCAATATCAATCGAGACAGATTGAAAAAAATCCAGCGAAAGAATTCCGTTTTGGCGAGGGTCGAATTAGCTGTTATTTATCGTTTACACTCAGTGTATTAAGCCTTTTGGCCGTACTGGCCTATCTATATCCAGCTTATTTAACAACCGCCGCTCTGCGCGAGGTCTATGATGCTGAGCAGTTACAACAAGTTTTAAAATACGCTATGTATTTCTCATTATTTTTTGCTGTATTGACCTTTGTCTTAAACAAGGGCAAATACAAAGCGTATGGTTTAGGCGCTATCACTTTAACCTTAATCGGCTTTGCTTTAGGTGGTTACAGCATCCCTATCGGTAATGTAGAGCCAAAAGAATTATCTTTGGGCATCGATTGGTTAATCCTGGCCTTTTTGGGTTCCGTTGCTATTTTCATGACAATGGAAAAGCTGTTTCCCAAATATCGAGATCAAGTTATCACCCGCCCTGAGTGGGGAATCGATATGTTTTATTTCTGCTTTAACCATCTGGCTATCTCCGCGATTTTGATTTTTGCCAACTATCATGCCAGCCATTTTGATTGGGCCGTGAATCCATCGGTGCAGTCTGCCGTTCAAGCTATGTCCGTTTGGTTGCAAGTCATATTAATTGTCCTGGCAGCAGACTTTGTATTGTATTGGGAGCATCGGGCCTATCATGAAGTTAAAACTCTCTGGCCTATTCATGCGGTTCATCACTCTGTTGAACATCTGGACTGGTTAGCAGGATCCCGTGGTCATTTTGTGCAGGTATTTTCCGAACGCGCCATGGTAATGATCCCACTCTATTTACTGGGTGCGGATGAGTCGGCATTGAATATATATGTCACCTTTGCTGCTCTTCAGGCCATTCTGATTCACTGTAATGTGGATATTCCTTTTGGCCCCCTCAAGTATATTTTTGTCACACCACAATTCCATCATTGGCATCACAGCTCAGAGAAACCGGCTATTGATACCAACTACTCAGCTCACACAGTGTTGTTTGATCGCTTATTCGGTACCTATCATCTCCCAGGAAATTACTGGCCTGCCGAATACGGCACAACAGTTCGGCTACCACGACATATTCTCGGACAGACTTGGTACCCGATCTATCGCTGGAAACAACGGCTAGGCAAAAAAGTCTCTTGAATAATGACTATTGGGTCTAAGATAACTTAGGCCTATAATGAAAAATAATTAAATCAGTCAGTTGGAGGTTGTTATGGCTGGAGGATGGTCCCGAGATGGGGCAGTACAAGATCAAATAGATGCCAGTGTTGATGACGCGATTCAACAAGCGCGCTCACGTTTACCACAAGGCGAAAGTCTGACGCATTGTGAAGAATGTGATGCTGAAATTCCTGAAGGTCGTCGTAAGGCCATTCCTGGCGTTTACCTGTGCGTGAAATGCCAACAGGAAATAGATAACGAAAATAAAGCCGCTAGTATGTTTAACCGGCGAGGCAGTAAAGACAGTCAACTACGCTGAGTAGAAATGTACTCAAATAAAAAAGGGCGAATAGCCCTTTTTTAATGCCAGTAAACAATTAAGTTTTTCTCACCATTTCATTTGTCACAAAAATGTCATACGCTTCATTCATAATCGTAATATTTTGATATAGCCGCTATTTAGTTCTTTTTCGGTCACTTTATGGAGTTGACAATGACAAGCACAGAACAGGTAAGCAGTCCCCGCAAAAAATTACTCACCCCTGCCCAGGTTAAACGCTGTAAAACAATAGCTGCTTCCACCAATGACTATAGTGCTCGAGCCAATGTTTTACTTGCTCTCCATAGCGGTGCCAGTCAAATGCAGGCAGCAACACAAACTGGACTGACTATCGGTCAGGTACGTTATTGGGCTGCTCGGTTTCGTCAACTTGGTATGGATGCCTTCCCTTCCAGCTCAAATGAAAATCCAGCCCAAAGTGCTCAAACAGCAGATGCCTTAACTGAAGAAAAACCTAAAAAAGTCAAAAGCAAAGATAAGAAAAAATCAAAAGCCGACAAAACCAAAAATAAAGATAAAAAATCTAAAAAAGATAAGTCCGCTAAAAAAGACAAGAAAAAAGCCAAAGATAAAAAGAAAACTAAAAAATAGTCGCATTTTTCAGTACCGTAATTACTACGGAGAAACAAACTCAGTTGGGCGAAATCTTCGACGTCTGTTTTTCAAAGACGCTGACGATCATAGTATTTGGTTTTCATTATTGATATCACTTGAGCTTGAGCATGCAAATATAAATTGACTGTGAGCGATTTATTGTTCAGCCTGATCAGTCTCTAGCTGAAAATGACCTATATTTAAGAGAGAATAGATAATGAAAAAATACCTTGCTTTAATCCCTCTGCTTTTTCTTGCACAACAGGCGTTTGCTGTAGATGCAGAGCATGAAGAAGCCTACAAAAAACACTACAGTGAGCAACTCCGTCCCATGGTGATCAAAAAGCTCGGTATGGACAGACCCGATCTGAGTGCAGCGGCAATTAAAAGAGAAGCCGATGCTTATGTGCAGAAAATGGCAGGATGTCAGCTGGAAGGCTTAGGCATCTTCCCTGAAAAATATCGCGAAAAAGCGATTATGCCTGTTGCGAAAGGCGGTGATGTCGCACAAGCCACACAAGCCCTGAATGAAGAACTTAAAAAAGATATTGATGCTGGCAAAATTTCTAAAGATGAAGTGATGACCATTATCCAGTCAGCACAACAAACTGTGCAGATTTGTGCAAACTCTTAATAAAAATAACGCGATAGAATAAAAAAGGGCCTTTCGGCCCTTTTTTTATTTATGCAGCAATACCAGAATGTCTTAATAAGGCATCTATTTCAGGCTCGCGGCCACGGAATGCAATGAATAATTCCATCGGTTCTTTTGAACCGCCCTGCTCCAGAATATTATTCAAAAATTCCAGCCCCGTTTCGCGATCAAAAATGCCTTTTTCTTCAAACTTAGAAAATGCATCGGCTGATAATACTTCTGCCCACTTATAGCTGTAATAACCAGCGGCATAACCACCAGCAAAGATATGACCAAAGCTATGAGCAAAGCGATTAAATTTTGGTGGCTGTACCACGGCAACCTGATCGCGTACCTCGGCCAGAATTTTATCCACTTGATTTCCACCTTCTGGATCAAATTCCAGATGCAAACGGAAATCAAAAATAGAGAATTCGAGCTGACGCACCATCATCATCGCTGACTGGAAGTTACGCGCCGCAATCATTTTTTCATACAGTTCTTCAGGCAGTTTTTCACCGGTTTCATAATGACCAGAAATGAGATCTAAGGCTTCTCTTTCCCAACACCAGTTTTCCATAAACTGACTAGGTAACTCGACCGCATCCCAAGCCACACCATTAATTCCTGACACACCCGCATAATCAATTTTTGTCAGCATATGATGCAGACCATGACCAAATTCATGGAATAAGGTCGTAACTTCATCATGGGTAAATAAGGCTGGTTTATCACCGACAGGCTCAGAGAAATTACAGGTCAGGAAAGCCACAGGAGTTTGCAGCCCCTTGGCCGTTTTCCGACGCACCAGACATTCATCCATCCACGCGCCACCACGCTTATGCTGGCGAGCATATAAATCCAGATAAAACTGGCCACGTAAGTTGCCGTTTGATTCGCGAATTTCAAAGAAGCGGACATCTTTATGCCAGGTATCAATATCGGTACGTTCACTGATAACCAAACCATATAGGCGGTTGACGACAGCAAATAAGCCACTAACGACTTTATCTTCGGGAAAGTATGGCTTTAACTCTTCTTGAGAAATGCTGTAGCGCTGCTGGCGTAATTTCTCAGCAAAGTAAGTGACATCCCAGGCTTGTAATTCATCCATGCCTGCTGTTTCTTTTGCGAAGACTTTCAGTTCTTCAAATTCTTTAACCGCAATCGGTTTACTACGCTCGGCCAGATCAGTCAGAAAGTCCATGACTTGTTCCGGACTTTGTGCCATTTTTGTTGCCAGTGATCGCTCTGCATGGTTAGCAAAGCCAAGTAAGTTAGCTAAACGATGACGAAGTTTGAGAATATCCGCCATGACTTGAGTGTTGTCCCACTTTCCGGCATTCGGTCCCTGATCAGAAGCTTTGGTCGCAAATGCAGTGTACATTTCTTCGCGGAATTCACGATTATCCGCATAAGACATGACCGGCATATAAGACGGGAAATCCAGCGTAAATACCCAGCCATCAACATTATCACGTTTGGCAAATTGCTCTGCCATGGCAATGGTCGATTCAGGTAATCCAGATAATAATTCTTTGTCCGTAATATGCTTTTTCCAACCGTGTGTCGCATCCATCAGATTTTCTTCAAACTTAGCACTCAGTTCGGTCAGTTTTTGCGTGATATTTTTATATTCATCGCGATCGGCCTGATTTAGCTCAACCCCAGACAAACGGAAATCCCTGACAGCATTATCAATCACTTTTTTCTGAGCTGTATCGAGTGACTGATAAGCCTCACTCTCAGCCAATTGTTTATATGCGCGATACAGGTCTTCATTTTGCCCGAGCTCAGTGCCAAACTCACTCAGCATAGGCAAACAGGCATTGTAGGCTTTCCTTAATTCATCAGAATTCACCACTGAATTCATGTGACTCACCGGCGACCAGACACGATCAATTGATACATCGATATCTTCCATCGGCTCGACAAGGGTTTCCCATGTCGGATGACTGACTTGAGTGAGTAGTTTATCTACTGCTTGCCGAGCCTGACTGATGGCTTGCGTCACCGCAGGCTCAACATGCTCAGGTTTAATCTCAGAGAAAGGCGGTAATACATAATTTTCTAATAATGGATTGCTCATTGGGCGTCTCAATTTTGGCTGTTGTTTAATGATACGACAATTAATTCAATAAGTTATCGTCATCATTCTGCAACATAACATTCATCATGCTGCAATATTTATTCGATAGTGTGCCCTCAAAATACTAAGGAAACGACACATTATGCAAACACAAGTGAGTCATAAAGAGAAGTTAAAAGTTCGCAGCGTCTGGATTTCTGATATCCATCTGGGATTTCGTGGTTGCAGCGCAGACTTTTTACTGGATTTTTTGCATAAGGTCGAATGCGATTATTTATACTTGGTAGGAGATATTGTTGACGTCTGGGAAATGAAAAAACGTATGTTTTGGCCTCAGGCACATAACAACGTTGTTCGTACCTTATTAGGTAAAGCAAAACATAACACCAAAGTCATCTACGTACCTGGCAATCATGATGAGTTATTGCGTGATTTCAATGGCGCGGTATTCGGTAATATCGAAATTCAAAATGAAATGATTCACACCACGGCGGATGGTAAAAAACTGCTCATTCTGCATGGTGATCAATTCGACAGTGTGGTCAAAATTTCTCCCTTACTGGCAAAATTAGGCGGACGACTCTATGACTATCTGCTCAGAGCGAACCGGCTTGTTAATTATGTTCGCCGTAAAATGGGTTTCTCTTACTGGTCACTGGCAGCATTCTTAAAACATAAAGTGAAGAATGCGGTGCAGTACATCAGTAATTTTGAAGAAGCGGTGGCCCATGAAGCAGCCAAACAAGGAGTTGATGGTGTTGTTTGTGGTCATATTCATCGCGCAGAAATCACCCGTATTAATAATGTCGATTACTTCAACTGTGGTGACTGGGTAGAAAGCTGTACAGCTTTAGTTGAGCACCCTAATGGCAAAATGGAAATTTTGTACTGGGCCGACATCATCGAACAACCACAAGCCATCGCTCAGGCAGCCTAATGAAAATCGTCATCATCACCGATGCCTGGGAACCCCAGGTAAATGGGGTGGTACGCACCCTGAAGCAGACCCGTAAACATTTAATCGAGCTGGGTCACGATGTTCATCTAATTACCCCTGAACAGTTTAAGACTGTCCCCTGCCCGACTTATCCGAGCATTCCATTATCGTTATTTCCAGGCAGAAAGGTTAGTAAATTACTCGATTCCTATCAGGCTAATGCCGTCCATATTGCTACTGAAGGTCCTCTAGGGATGGCAGCAAGAAGATGGTGTATTAAAAACGATGTGCAATTTACCACCTCTTATCATACGCAGTTCCCTGAATATGTCCGTTTGCGCCTTCCTATTCCATTGAGCTGGAGTTATGCCTGGTTTCGACGTTTTCATGGCAAAGCCGTGCATACACTGGTTCCAACAGCCTCTCAAAAGCAACGTCTGATTTCTCATGGTTTCAAGAATGTTGAAGTATGGGGACGAGGTGTGGACACAGATATATTCACACCTGATAATCCAAAACAGCTTGGTTTAACCGGTCCTGTGTTTATGAATATGGGACGCGTGGCTATTGAGAAAAATATTGAAGCCTTTCTGCAGTTAGACATTGACGGTAATAAGGTGGTGGTGGGTGATGGCCCGGATCTCGAACACCTGCAGCAAAAATATCCTGACGTTACCTTTACTGGAGCTAAATTTGGCAGAGAGCTCGCCTCTTATGTCGCTGCAGCAGATGTCTTTGTTTTCCCAAGTAAGACAGATACTTTCGGTCTGGTATTACTGGAAGCGATGGCCTGCGGAGTTCCCATCGCAGCCTACCCTGTCACAGGACCGGCTGACATCGTACAACAGGGGGTGACCGGATTTCTTGATGACGATCTCACAACAGCTGCGAAAAAAGCCTTAAGACTGTCTGCTGACGATTGTATTGAGTATGCAAAAAATCATAGCTGGATGGCCTGTACAAGAGTATTTTCAGACTTCATGTTCAATAATCAGCAGAGCAGTAAACTGGAAGATACCGATATCACAAATCACTCATTTTGGTGTCTTTAAAATCCGTCCTGTTGTTTTTTTGCAACTCAGTTCACATTACCATGTCATAAACGCAACAGATGACTTGCATTGCTATAAGTCCGCGTGCGATTATTTCTCGGGTCGATAAGAATAAAATTTAAAGGATCATAATTCGATGTCTACCCTGAGCTCAGTTTTCAAACTCGGTTTTTTGGCAACAGTATTGCTGCTCACTGGCTGTGCCACAAGCAACAATCCCAAAGATCCTCTTGAGGGATATAACCGTGCAATGTACAAGTTTAACGACACAGTGGATAAAGCCATCCTGAAACCTGTAGCTAAGGGATACGACACGGTAATGCCTGCCCCACTTAGCCAAGGCGTGAGCAACTTTTTTAGTAACCTCAACGACATCACTGTGATTATCAACGATTTATTACAGTTCAAATTTAAACAAGCGGCGAACGATACTGGCCGTTTTGTATTGAATACAACGGTTGGTGTCGCCGGTATTTTTGATGTGGCTAGCCTCAGTGGTAACTACAAAAATAATGAAGATTTTGGCCAAACGTTAGGAGCTTGGGGAGTAGAACCAGGTGCTTATATCGTGCTGCCATTTTTCGGACCAAGAACGGTACGTGACTCATTTGGCCTGGTAGGTGATTACTACACTGATCCTGTGACCTATGTTGAGGGTCCTGGTGCTCGTAATGCATTCCGTGGTGTTCGCATAGTTGATAACCGTGCCAATTTATTAAAAGCTGAAAAAGTACTTGATGAAGCAGCAGCTTCAGATGAATACAGCTATGTAAGAGATGCCTATCTTCAGCATCGAGAATATCTTGTCCATGACGGTCATCCTCCAACTAGTGATGATGATTTTGATTTGTTTGACGAATGATCTAACGACAAGTCGCAAGCGAGTCCTTATAATGATTAGCCGGGTATATCCCGGCTTTTTCATATCTAAAATTAACATTTAATCCACATGGAAGCTCATGACAACTATTCTGTTTATATCAGCCATTATCGCTGGATTCGTGATTTTGATTTGGGGAGCAGATCGATTTGTTGATGGAGCCGCAAACATCGCTACCAATTTTGGTGTATCACCGCTAATCGTTGGTCTTACCATTGTTGGTTTTGGCACATCCGCCCCAGAAATGTTGGTTTCAGCACTGGCTGCTATCGACGGTGCTCCGGCTTTGGGTATTGGTAATGCCATTGGCTCTAACATTACCAATATTGGTCTGGTACTGGCTATCACCTTACTTATTGCCCCTTTGACCGTGCATTCTGACACTTTAAAACGTGAATTTCCCGTCTTATTGTTCGTGATGGCATTGTCATTAGTATTATTACTCGATGGTGAATTGAATAGGATGGACGGCATTATCCTATTCAGCGGATTTATTATTACCTTGGCCGGAATGGCTTGGTTAGCTATCAAAGGGAGTAATAAGCAGGATCCGTTGGAAGCAGAGTTTGAAGCAGAATACGGCACCACTAAAATGACCGGGAAACAGGCGACATTTTATTTTGTGATTGGTCTTATCGCGTTGTTAATCGGATCTAAATCCCTGGTATGGGGTGCAACAGGTATTGCTCACCTGCTTGGCGTCAGTGACTTAATCATTGGTCTGACAGTAGTCGCTATTGGTACCAGCTTACCTGAGCTGGCCGCATCTGTTGTGTCGGCATTGAAAAATGAACATGACATCGCCGTCGGTAACATTCTGGGTTCTAATATATTTAATATTCTCGCGGTATTGGCCATGCCTGGATTGATTGCGCCTTCCCACATTGATCCTATGTTACTTTACAGAGACATTCCTTTCATGATTGGATTATCCGTCGGCCTCTACTGCTTCGCCCGTTTCAGCCAGAATGGGCGAATTGGCCGTGTTGCCGGTGTACTGATGTTAGTCGTTTATGTCACATACAATGGCTTGCTTGTTTATCAAAACACACCAGGATTAAGTTAAACGTGATCGATAAAGAAAAACTCAGCACACTTGCCAAAGCTGTGATTGATACGGAAATTGAGGCTATTCAGGCATTACATGAACGTATCAATGAAGACTTCATGCGTGCCTGTGAGTTTATGCTCAACTGCCAGGGACGCGTAGTCGTCATTGGTATGGGCAAATCAGGTCATATTGGCAGCAAATTAGCTGCGACGCTTGCTAGCACCGGCACTCCCGCGTTTTTTGTTCATCCCGGCGAAGCCAGCCATGGTGATTTGGGGATGATTACCGATAAAGACGTCGTCCTTGCTCTATCCAACTCTGGTGAAACCAGTGAAATTCTGACCATCCTGCCATTGATTAAACGCCTGGGCATTCCATTTATCGCCATGACAGGCAGACCTGAATCGACTTTAGCGACCTGTGCGACAGCCCATATAGATGTGAGTGTTGCGCGAGAAGCCTGCCCACTAGGTCTTGCCCCAACCTCAAGTACGACAGCAGCTTTGGTAATGGGAGATGCGCTGGCAGTAGCTTTACTCGAAACCCGTGGTTTTACAGCTGAAGATTTTGCCCGCTCACACCCGGGCGGCTTGTTAGGACGTCGTTTATTACTTCGCGTTTCTGACATTATGCATACTGGAGATGCTATCCCCGAAATCAATGAACATGCTCTCATCAGTGAAGCATTGATTGAAATGACCAACAAAGGTCTGGGCATGACGGCAGTGGTCGATGAAAAACAACACATTCTGGGCGTATTCACTGATGGCGACTTACGCCGGGTGTTATCTCAGGAAATAAACATTCATACAGAAAAGTTGTCAGACTATATGACGCGACAGTGTAAAACGGGGACGGCTGAGATGCTGGCCGCCGAAGCATTAGAATTAATGCAGCGGTTTAAAATTAATGCCTTACTGATAGTGGATAAACAGCAGCAATTATGTGGTGCGATTAACATGCACGATCTGCTTCGGGCAGGCGTCGTTTAAGAGAAACTCATGCAAGATATTTTAGAAAAAGCAAAAAAGGTAAAACTCGTCGTATTCGATGTGGACGGTGTGTTAACCAATGGTCAAATCATCATTGGTGATAATGGTGAAGAATACAAAGCCTTCCATTCACGCGACGGACATGGGATGAAACTGTTGCAATATACTGGTGTTGAAATTGCCATTATTACTGGCCGCACCTCCCGTACAGTTGAACATCGAATGCAAAGTTTAGGTATAAAATACGTTTACCAGGGCCAACGAGTAAAACTGCCGGTTTTCCAGCAACTGATAAAAGAACTTAAATTATCGCCGGAACAATGTGCCTATGTTGGCGATGATTGGGTAGACTTATCTATCATGAGTCGTGTTGGACTCGCCATAGCGGTTCAAGATGCTGACCCGATTGTAAAAAAACATGCTCACTTTATTACCACCTCAAAAGGGGGGCACGGTGCTGCTCGTGAAGTGTGTGAGTTGATAATGGAAGGACAGGGAAACCTGCAAGACCAAATTGAACGCCATTTTTAATCTACCTCGTTATCTACGCATCTTATTGCCTCTGGTAGCCATCCTGAGCATCTGGCTCCTATTGTCAGGCGAAAACGAACCTGTTGAAGCTGAAAAGAACGATATTCATCGCAGCAGTGATTACGCAATGACTGATTTTACAATGACGATCATGGATATCAATGGCACGCCGGCCAGGGTTATCAAAGGTAAAGAAATGGCTCATTACCCAGCCGATGACAGTACTGAAATCATTGATCCCATTGCAGAATTCTTAAAACCGGGTAAAGACTCGTGGGTCATCACCTCAGATCATGGTCACACCCAGGGTGATAACAAAACTATCCTGTTAACAGGAAATGTTATTATCACTAATGAGAACGATCCGGCATTTAAAATGCTGACTGATAAGTTAACTTTAGATACACAATACAATACTGCATATACCGACCATGCTGTCACCATCAAAACCCCAAATGGCGATACTGACTCAGTAGGTTTACATGCAGATATGAATGATGAAACCATTAACCTGCATTCCAGGGTGAAAGGACAATATGATGCACCTGCTAACTAAGTTATTAACGGTATGTTTGATGTTACCAGCAATCAGTTGGGCGTTGCCGAGTGACCGTGAAAAGCCGATTAATATCGAAGCCGACCATGCTCAGATGGATGATCAGGAAGGTGTAACCCAATACAAAGGGGATGCTATCCTCACGCAGGGTACATTAAAAATCACTGGTGATATCATCACGTTTTACTACAATGAAAATAAACAGCTGACCAAGGCTGTCGCAGTAGGGAAACTGGCCACCTATCAACAAGTTCACAAGCCAGGCGAATCACCAGTCAAAGCGAAAGCGATTCGTATGGAATATTATGCAGATAAGCAAAAAATTTATCTGATTGGTGAAGGTCACGTCTGGCAAAATGGTGATGAATTCATCGGTAATCGTATAGAGTATGACATCGCTAAAAATGTTGTTAGTGCTAACTCTGCACCTGTGAATGTGGGTGGCGAAACGCATGATTCAGGTCGTATCCACATGATCATCCAACCCATGACGCAGCAGAAAAAAGCTAAGCCAACCACGCCTAAGCCTAAACCGGTTGACACGCCTGAAGTAGCCGCGCCTGCTGAAAAAGCACCCGTTCAAGCTGAAGAAGCCACACCGACAACACCCAAACCTGCTGCTGAAGCACCATTGTCAGTTAAGGAATACCCTGAAGTTATTACCACCAGCCGTTTGAATGTCCGCACAGGTCCAGGAACAGGTTATCAACGTCTGGGCACTCTCGACCAAAATCTTCGTGTGATCGTTTTAAGCCGCCAACAAGGCTGGGCCCAAGTCAGAGGTACGCTCAATGGAGAGGCCGTGATTGGTTGGGTCAATGATTATTATTTAGAAGCGATTGACAACTAATGAGTATCCTTTCTGCTCATCAGCTTGCTAAGCAATATGGCGATAGGCAAGTCGTTAAAGATATATCACTGGACGTTAATAGTGGTGAAATTGTAGGTTTGTTGGGCCCTAATGGCGCCGGTAAAACAACCAGCTTTTATATGATTGTTGGTTTAGTGCCCGTTGATCACGGTTATATTTATCTCGATCAACAAGAACTTACCCATTATGCCATCCATGATCGAGCTAAACTGGGCATTGGTTATTTGCCTCAGGAAGCCTCGGTTTTTCGTAAGCTCAGTGTGGAAGATAACCTTTATGGCATCATTGAGACCCGCACTGAACTGAATGATCTCTCCAAACAACAACTACTCGAACAGTTACTAAAAGAATTCCATATTGAACATATCCGTCACTCAAAAGGCATGGCTTTATCAGGGGGTGAACGAAGACGTGTAGAGATTGCCCGTGCACTCGCGATGGATCCTCAATTCATTTTATTAGACGAACCTTTTGCTGGCGTAGACCCGATTTCAGTTCTGGATATTCAAGGTATCATTCAAGAATTGGCAGCACGAGGGATTGGTATATTAATCACTGATCATAACGTCCGTGAAACGCTCAAAGTTTGTCAACGAGCTTATATCTTTAACGAAGGTGAAGTAATTGCCCGTGGAACGCCTGAAGACATTCTTAAAGATAAAAATGTGTTAAGTGTCTATCTGGGCCGTGATTTCAGGATGTGACATTACTAGCGGAAGAGTAATCTGTTCAGTTACCATAGAAACAGATCTACTTTGGCTATGTCTATGAATTTAAAATGGCTTTTCATTATTTTTGTATTTTTTTACAGTGGTGCAGCATACACTGAAGAAAATACAAAAAATAACGATCTTAAGCATGTCACGATAAAACTTCACTGGGAACATCAGTTTCAGTTCGCAGGAATCTATGCTGCCAAAGAGAAAGGCTTTTACCGTCAGGCAGGGTTGGATGTAGAGATACTTAGCGGTTATAACCATCCCTACGATGAAGTGGAAAATGGAAATGTCGACTTTGGCATATCCGGCACCGGAATAGTGATGGAATATATGAAAGGCCGTCCCTTTGTCGCATTGGGAGCCACCTTTCAGAGTAGTCCATATGTATGGTTAGTTAAAGCTGACTCTGGTATTTATTCTGCAGCAGATTTTATCGGCAGAACCATCAACCGGCAATCTGAAGCTGATGATTTAACAGCTATTTTTCTGCAGCAGCATGTTGATACGTCTAAGATAAATTTTGTCCCCCCCAGTAAAAACTACCTCAATGATCTGATCAGTGGTCGCATCGATGGTGTCACAGCCTATATTTCCAATGAACCCTTTTACATGCAAGAACAGAATGAACCCTATAGGGTTATTTCACCAAGGGATTATGGCATTAATTTCTACAGTGACATCCTCTTTACAACTGAACAATATATTGATGACAACCCAGATCTGGTAGATGCGTTTCGAAACGCGACCTATCAAGGGTGGACATACACCGCCGAACACACTGATGAAATCATCGATTTGGTTCTGGAGAAATATAATCCTCAACATAAAACACCTGCTCATGTTCACTATGAAGCAGAACAATTATTAAAGCTTAGTCTTTATCCAACGGTCGAGTTTGGTCATATCACGGTCAGTCGCTGGAAACAAATTGCTGACGTTTACGAGAGCTTGGGAATTAACAAGAAACAACGAGATCTGGATGAGTTTATCTACACAGAACCTGACAATGAAGTTCTGATGTTTAAATGGCTGGTGATGATCCTTGGCAGTCTTAGTCTTGTCATCATTATTTTCTATTTGTTCAAACGCCACCATAACCGGATATTAACAGAAGAGATCCAAACCAAAACTGAATCAATAAAACAAGAGTTGGAGAACCGTTCTGCTTTAGAAGCGACCGCGAAACAGGAAAGTCTCAAACTGCAGACATTACTCGACAATACTATTGATAGTGTCATTACTATCGATGGTAATGGCATTATTGTCAGCTTCAATAAAGCATCGGTACAGCTCTATGGTTACGAAGCCGATGAAATTATCGGCCAGAACATAACGGCATTAATGCCTGCCAGTTATCGAGATATGCATAAATTAGGAATGTCACGGTTTTTATCCACAGATGAAAGCCGGATTATTGGCAAACCGATAGAATTAGAAGCACTTCATAAAAGTGGCACTATTTTTCCGATTGAATTAACCATCAGCCATTTCAAATGGGATGAAAAACATTTTTTTACCGGTATTGCCCGGGATATTTCCAGACAAAAAGCAGAACAAAAGGCATTGGTCCAAGCTAAATTAGAAGCAGAACGTGCCAATAAAGCTAAATCTGAATTTTTATCCGCCATGAGTCATGAACTCAGAACCCCTTTAAACGGTATTTTAGGTTTTTCACAACTGCTTCTGACAGATAATGATCCACCACCTTCAGAACAACAACGCCATCAAATCAAACAAATCATTGAAAGCGGTGAACACCTGTTAAACCTGATTAATGACGTACTCGAACTCTCTAAAATTGAGTCAGGGAATATTCAATTATCCACTGAGCATATTCCAATCAAACATATTTTTGATGCGTGTTTACCTATGTTGGAAACGATGGCAAAAAAATATGATGTAGAGATCACTTTGCCAGAACAGAATGACACCGTTGTGGTTGCCGATCTGACCAAATTAAAACAAGTCTTTATTAACTTAGTCACTAATGCCATCAAATACAATAAAGCGGGTGGTCAGGTTATTATCACTACGCGATTGGTTCCACAAAATGGTTGTTTGAAAATGACGATTACCGATACGGGTCATGGCATTCCAATCAGTAAACAAGCCCATGTTTTTACTGCATTTGAACGTCTGGGCCAGGAATACGCCAATATTGAAGGCAGTGGCGTCGGACTCAGCATCAGTAAACGTCTGATCGAAGCAATGGGAGGTAAAATTGATTTTGCCAGTACAGAAGGTCAAGGCAGTAGCTTCTGGATTGAGCTTCCTTTATCAACACAACAGCCGGCTTGGCAATCGGAACAACGTCCGGCTTTGGAGGCGCTTAACAAGCAGATTTCAGCAAGACGTAACGATACACAACTGAATACTGAACCACGGCATGTGCTTTATGTCGAAGACAATCCAGCCAATATTCGCTTGATAGAAGTCTTCTTCTCACGCTACCCACACGTCACGTTTCATAATTGTGTATCCGCCGAAGATGGACTCGAATTTATCCATCAACAACGGCCTGATCTCATATTGATGGATATTAATTTACCCGGTATGTCAGGTATCGAGGCGACAAGAATACTCAAAAATTCAGATGAATTTAAAGATATTGCTGTTATTGCCCTGACGGCGGCGGCAATGCAGGAAAATAAAGACTCTGCAAAAGGCTTGTTTACAGCCTATGTCACCAAACCGATCGACTTTGCTCAATTAACCCAACTAGTTCGCCCCTATCTCTGAGTTAATTTTTTAATTCAGACTCCGGAGGGAAAAATAAGCGTGGCTCAACACGTTCGTTATTGAGGCTAACACCAAGATGCAAGTGAGGCCCTGTTACCCGGCCAGTGGCACCTACGGCACCGATAATATCGCCCTGTTTAACTGTCTCACCATCTTGCACATCAATACGGCTCAAGTGACAAAACATCGTGATCAAGCCTTGGCCGTGATCAATAAATACCGTATTACCATTAAAAAAGTAATTGCCCGTTCCTCTGACAATTCCTGCAGCAGGCGCATGAATTGGTGTTCCGGTTTTAGCAGCGATATCCATTCCACTGTGCGGATTTCTGGGTTCGCCATTAAAGACTCGGCGACGACCAAATAAGCCACTTACCCGGCCTTTTATTGGCCAGACAAAGTTGACAGGTTCATTATTGGTCTCAGTCCAGGCAGTTAACGCCTCTTGAATACGGCTGGATTCCTGGTTAATCCGCTTCATATCTAAAGGATTCGGATTTACTTTGCGCTCATCCTTCACCGTAATGTATTGCGTCGGATACTGTTTATCCTTAATCGAAAATAACTGAGTACTTTTCTCTTCGCCACGCTTGACTACAATTCGTAAAGTACCTGCTTTGGCCGATAATGGAATGCCACCTACGGCTTGCCAAAGTCCATCCGCTTTCACGACCATGACCGGCTTATCTTCAAAATACACATCGGGCTTTGTTTGGTGGCTATTCCCTACAGATAAAATCATTACTCCGCCCGGCACGGCAGATTGTTCGGGTAATTTAGCCAAAACGTCCGAGCAGATTAATAATAAAACTGAAAATAACCATGCTCTACTTTTCATCAACTTTCTTCACCTCACAACTCAGTTGGCCTTGGTGTAACCTTACTAATACGCTATCACCGGGAGCAACCTCAGATGCCACGGTAATGACTTCACCTGAATTCTGCTTGCTTGTAATGCTATAGCCTCTGTCCAGCGTATTCAGGGGACTGACCGCGGCAAGCGTTCTCACCTGTTGTGCCAGAAATTGTCTTGCCTTATCGAGATGCTGATGTATTAATCGATGGTTTTGTTTACTCAGCGTTTGCAAAGCATTTTGCTGTTCACGTAGTTGAGACAATGGGACCTGTCTCTGCAATCTGAGCTGTAATGACGAAAATTGCAGATTAATACTTTTCTGATGAGTTCTGTACGCCGTCTGCAAACGATGAGTCAGACTATTTAGTACAGATCGCTGCTTTTCGATTTGTGCTCTGGGATGTTTTAATCTGACAGATAAATAATCCAGCTTTTGCTGGTAATTCAGCAATTGGTGATGCCAGGCAGAGTCCAACATACGTTTTTGTTGCGTTAGCCATTGCGTTTGTTGACGTAATATCAACTCTGGTCTGGGCAATGCTCTGTGCAAATGTTGTAAATGACGTTGTTCAGAGGTAAGACGATGACGAATAATATGCGTTAATTGCTGCTGATAGCGCTGAAAATTCAACACATATTGTTGCACATCCGGCACGGCTAACTCTGCGGCAGCTGATGGTGTTGGTGCTCTGACATCAGCGACAAAGTCACAAATCGTAAAATCAATCTCATGTCCAACAGCAGAAATAATCGGCAACTCACAAGCAAAAATGGCCCTTGCTAACTGCTCATCATTAAAGCTCCAGAGATCTTCCAGTGAGCCACCACCTCGGCCAATAATAATGACATCACAATCACGTCGCTGATCCGCGAGTTTAACAGCGGCAATTAATTGTCCTGCTGAATTTTCGCCTTGAACGGCGACAGGATATAACACCACATCAACGGCTGGAAAACGGCGTTTCAGCACACTGACAATATCATGCACAGCAGCACCGTCTGGCGATGAAATAATGCCTATGGATTTAGGTAATATTGGTAATGTTTTTTTGTGCGTCTGATCAAACAGACCTTCTTGACCAAGTCGGTGCTTCAGAGCCTCATATGCTCGCTGTAATGCACCACTTCCCGCCTCTTCCATATGCTCAACAATGAGCTGAAACTCACCACGTCCCTCGTATAAGCTAACCCGCACCCGTAACAAAACCTGCATACCGTTTTCAGGGGTAAAGCGTAATTGGTTATTACGATTCCGGAACATGGCACAACGAACTTGCGCGGCTTCATCTTTTAAAGTGAAGTAAATGTGTCCTGAGGCGGGCATGGCCAAATTTGATATCTCGCCTTCAACCCAAATCAATGGAAATGAGCCTTCCAGCAGCACACGGGCTTCTCTGACTAAACGTGAAACCGGGTACACATCTTTCACTGCGCGATTTGCTAATGCGCTTGTTTGATTAGATGTAGATTGTACTGCCATAACACTAGATATTCCTGATATAATTGCACGATCATATTACAGGTAATTTCAGGAACGTGCCCGATGAGAATTGCTCAAGAAGCCCTGACGTTTGATGACGTATTACTCCTACCTGCGTACTCAAACGTTCTCCCACGTGATGTCAATTTAACCACCAAGTTAACACGTGACATCACTATTAACATCCCCTTGCTCTCTGCAGCTATGGATACCGTCACCGAAAGTCGTTTAGCTATCGCTATGGCTCAGGAAGGTGGTTTGGGGATTCTGCATAAAAACATGACCATCGAACAACAGGCTAATGAAGTCCGTAAGGTCAAAAAATTTGAAAGCGGTGTTGTTCGTGATCCCATCACTGTGTCACCAAACACCACCATTGGTGAAGTGGTTGAACTGACCCGTTCACACAATATCTCTGGTGTACCTGTTGTTGATGGTGATGATCTGGTTGGTATTGTTACAAGTCGTGATCTACGTTTTGAAACGCATTACGACAACCCTGTTTCTGAAATCATGACCAAAAAAGACAAACTGGTCACCGTAAAAGAAGACGCTTCGCGTGAAGAAGTATTAAGTCTTTTACATACGAATCGTATCGAGAAAGTGCTGGTTACCGATGATAACTTCCATCTGACTGGCATGATTACTGTCAAAGATATTCAAAAACAAACAGATAACCCACTGGCATCTAAAGATGATCAGGAGCGTTTACGTGTAGGTGCTGCTGTCGGTATTGGTGCGGAAAGTAATACACGCGTTGAAGCCTTAGCGGCTGCTGGTGTTGATGTTATCGTTGTCGATACCGCTCACGGCCATTCACAAGGTGTTCTGGATCAGGTCAAATGGGTAAAACAAAATTTCCCTCAGGTTCAGGTCATTGGTGGCAACATTGCTACTGCTGAAGCGGCTTTGGCCTTAGTTGAAGCGGGTGCCGATGCAGTTAAAGTCGGTATTGGTCCTGGCTCAATTTGTACAACACGTATTGTTGCGGGTGTCGGCGTTCCTCAAATCAGCGCCATCAGCAATGTAGCAAAAGCGTTAGAAGGTACAGGTATACCCGTTATCGCTGACGGTGGTATTCGTTTCTCAGGTGATATCGCAAAAGCACTGGTTGCTGGTGCACACACCATCATGATCGGCGGTATGTTTGCCGGTACTGAAGAAGCGCCAGGCGAAGTCGAACTTTATCAAGGTCGTTCATACAAGTCCTACCGCGGTATGGGTTCGATGGGCGCGATGCAGCAAAAACAAGGTTCAAGTGATCGTTACTTCCAGGAATCCAGCGAAGCAGACAAACTGGTTCCAGAAGGTATTGAAGGCCGCGTACCATTCAAAGGCAGCCTGAGCGCCGTCATTCATCAGCTTATCGGTGGCATCCGTGCCAGCATGGGTTACACCGGTTCAGCAACGATTGAAGATATGCGTACCAAACCGCAATTCGTTAAAGTCACTTCTGCCGGAATGAGTGAAAGTCATGTTCATGACGTCACCATCATCAAAGAAGCACCGAACTACCGCGTTAACTAAACCATTCACAACTGCCCCTTTCTGGGGCAGTTGTTATTTAACAGAGTTGAAGATACCTCAATGACCAGCAATATTCACGACCATCGTATTCTTATCCTTGATTTTGGCTCGCAGTACACGCAATTAATCGCGCGTCGTATTCGTGAAGCCGGTGTGTATTGTGAACTTCGTAACCCGGAAATCACCGAAGCCGAGATTCGTGAATTCAATCCTAAAGGCATTATTCTGTCGGGTGGCCCGGACTCAACCATTGGTGAAGCCGCGCCAAGTGCCCCACAAATTGTCTTTGAAATGGGACTGCCGGTATTCGGCATTTGTTATGGCATGCAAACAATGGCTGCCCAGCTTGGTGGCGCTGTAGAATCATCGAATCATCGTGAATTTGGTTATGCACAAATTCGTGCACGTGGTCACTCAGAATTATTACGTGATATTGAAGATCACACCACAGCAGAAGGCTGGGGCATGTTGGATGTCTGGATGAGTCATGGTGATCGCGTTTCTGAATTACCTGAAGGTTTTAAAGTCATCGCCAGCACCGATAGCGCACCTATCGCCGGTATGGCCGATGAAGATCGTCGCTTTTATGGTGTTCAATTCCATCCAGAAGTCACTCATACCACACAAGGTCAACGCATGATTGAGCGTTTCCTTGTCGATATCTGTGGCTGCGAATGTTTATGGACATCCGCCAATATTATCGAAGACAGTATCACGGCTATTCGTGAACAGGTCGGTGATGATGACGTGTTATTAGGCTTATCTGGCGGCGTTGACTCATCGGTTGTTGCTGCTCTGCTGCATAAAGCGATTGGCGATCAGTTAACCTGCGTATTTGTGGATAACGGTCTGCTTCGTGAAAACGAAGGTGATCAAGTGATGGCCATGTTTGCAAAACACATGGGCATTCGTGTCATTCGTGTCGATGCTGAAGACCGCTTCCTGAAAGAATTAGCCGGCGAAGCGGATCCTGAGAAAAAACGTAAAATCATCGGCCGTGTCTTTGTTGAAGTCTTTGATGAAGAATCCGCCAAACTGAAAAATGTGAAATGGCTGGCTCAAGGCACCATCTACCCTGACGTTATCGAGTCAGCAGCAGCAAAAACCGGCAAAGCCCATGTGATTAAAACGCATCATAACGTCGGTGGCCTGCCTGAACATATGAAACTCAAACTGGTTGAACCCTTACGTGAGTTGTTCAAAGATGAAGTACGTAAACTGGGTGTGGAACTTGGTCTGCCTTCAGATATGGTTTACCGTCACCCCTTCCCTGGTCCAGGTCTAGGTGTACGTATTCTTGGTGAAGTGAAAAAAGAATTTGCGGATCTATTACGTAAAGCAGACAACATCTTTATCGAAGAACTACGTAAACATGATCTCTATGATAAAACCAGTCAGGCGTTTGCTGTATTTCTACCGGTAAAATCTGTTGGGGTTATGGGCGATGGTCGTCGTTATGACTATGTCGTATCACTACGCGCTGTAGAAACGATTGATTTTATGACAGCACGCTGGGCCAATCTGCCTTATGATTTCCTCGATCTGGTTTCACGTCGTATCATCAATGAAACAGCCGGTATTTCTCGAGTTGTTTATGATATCTCAGGCAAACCACCCGCCACGATTGAATGGGAATAAAGCAAAAACATTGTCTAATCAGTGGCCGGGTTCAAGGCGTCAGTTACCGCTACTCGGCCCAACAACAAGCGCATAAACTTGGTGTAACCGGCTGGGTCAGAAACCTGGCTGATGGCCGGGTAGAATTACTCATTCAAGGTAAAGCTCAGCAACTGGAAGATATGCTCAACTGGGCCAATCAAGGCCCGCGGTTTGCTGAGGTCACCTCAATTGAAGTCATAGAACAATCAGCTGACCTGACATTCACTGATTTTGAGATTCGTTGATCTTTACGTTTGACTTTTATATTGCTTAGTAGCTCAGGATTGCTAAACATAAAACAAACGCTATGATGTATTCCCAATCACCAAACGATAAATAAAAAGGAAATCACATGGCTCAACGCTTTAACTTCCAGAGCTTTTTACTTCGTTTTCTATTTGCTTTGCTTTTAGTTTTTGTCAGTTATAACCCAAGCGGCTATAGCTATTATCACTGGGCACAAGACGCTTTCTTTGGTCAGGGTACATTTAAAACACCACCGTTTGCGATGACAACCGTGTTATTGCTAATTGGCTGGACGATTTACCTTAGGGCGACCTTCCGTTCTTTAGGCGGACTTGGCTTGTTACTGGCTTTAGCCTTTTTTGCCATTATCATCTGGTGGCTGGTTGATCTGGGTTTATTAGGGATCAACGATTTCTCGATTCTTAGCTATATCGCCTTATTCCTGATTGCCGCTGTTTTAGCAGTCGGTATGTCTTGGTCACATATTCGTCGTCGTATCTCAGGTCAAATTGATACAGATGACGTCGATGAAGATTAAAACTACCCCTTAAAACAGGAACGCCTCTTAACCGTGTCAAAACAAGAACAAGATTTCACTGAAACGGCTGCACAGCTAGCATGGAATACACTCACCTCAGAGGATGATGGCCGAGCTTGCAAAGATATACCAGAACAAGCATGTGATGAGCAGCCCAGAAATTTCTCAACTCATATTATCTCTCTGTCATTAACAAAATCAGCGGATGCCTTTGTTAATCCAAAACTGATTTTGAGTTGGATTCTGACAACGCTAGGTGCACCTGCTTATTTCATCGGTTTATTAGTTCCGATTCGCGAAGCAGGTTCCTTATTACCTCAGTTGTTTATCGCCAATACCATTCGCTCTTTGCCTTTGCGTAAATATGCCTGGGTCTTAGGGAGTTTTATTCAGGGTATGTGTGCAGCAGGCATGGGCATTGCCGTTCTCAGTCTGGAAGGAACCCCGCTCGGTATTACAATTGTGTGTTTATTAGGTCTTTTGGCGCTGTCACGCAGTATGTGTTCAGTCTCTTATAAAGACGTATTGGGTAAAACAGTCAGTAAATCTAAACGTGGCACAGCAACCGGAACGGCTTCTTCTTTGTCAGCCGGACTGGTTATTGCCTATGCCATACTGATTTCTCTCAACCTCGTTGATAAATTAACTTTGGTCACCATCGGTCTTTTTTTTGCAGCAGGATTTTGGGTCATTGCCAGCGCCTTATTTTCTACATTGGAAGAGCAGAAAGGTGCAACAGAAGGTGGGGGTAGCCTGTTTATTATCGCTAAACAAAATTTTTCTTATCTCTATAAAGACAGGGAGTTAGCACTTTTTATTGTGACACGAGCGTTGCTTATCGCCACAGCATTGGCGCCACCGTTTATGCTGGCATTAAACGCTGAACACTTGAATAACAATATCGGCGGCTTAGGAAGCTTATTACTCGCCTCCTCTCTGGCCAGTCTGGTCAGTGGCTATGTCTGGGGACGTCTTGCTGATATCTCCAGCAGGAAGGTTTTACTCTTGTCAGGTTTCAGCGCTGGTGTGGCCTTGTTACTTACCGTTATTGCAGCCAGTTATCACTTATTAGAGGTTTACTGGGTATTACCGGCATTATTATTTACGCTTATGGTCGCATACGAAGGTGTCCGAATGGGCCGGTCAATTCACTTAGTCGATATTGCCGATCAGGATAAACGGGCTATTTATACTGCGCTATCGAATAGCATTATTGGCGTTTTTCTTTTATTAGGCGGTTTATTCAGTATTGTTTCGCACTGGTATGGTGAACAAGTCGTTTTATCAGTGTTTGCTTTAATGAGTTTTAGCTCAATGATTTCAGCCTATCTAATGAAAGAAGCGCAATAAATAGTCATTATCACATGGATATATAGGTTGGATTCCTTAACCGTAATTTCACATATTGTTTATGCTTATAAGTCGTCTTTCTGGCCTTTAGAGCCAACAATAAAATAAAAAGCGAAACCTTATGAGTGAGAGAGATACTGCCTTTTTTGACCGTGCTGATGCGTTTATTCGTATAGCTAATGAACAAATGGAAAAGGGGGCTGCCGCAGGTGAAGTAAGTGCTTCATTTATGTATGGCCTGGCACGCTATACGGCATGGTTCAGTGCTTCAGGATGGACCCAAAGCAAGGATATGTCAGACGCGAAACAGGAAACTATCGACTTTTTTGTAAAAGAATATCGTCAAATGTTGGAAATGAATATGGATGATTATATTCAAAACTTTGACCAGTATATTCAAGTCTCAGAAGAGCTAAAGCAAAAAGGTTAGCTGCAGAATACCCCTCTGTATCAAAACCGGTTTGCGTTGCTGATAACAAAATTATCGGAAAAACCAGCTGAATTCATATAGCATCTAATCATTAATGATGATTGGATTTGTCTCTATGTCAGCTCGTTTTTTTAAACACCTTATCGGGATAATCTTTACCTGTCTGCTTCTCACCTTAAATGGTTGCGCCACCCGATATCTGATGCAATCAGATCGCTATCAAGAGATACCTTCCTCTGAAGCTGGCTCAGCTAAACACGTTGATGCAATCAGTCACTAACCGTCTTTTTCACAAGCAGATGACAGTCGGTCATGTTAGCCTTAAAGCGTGTTTATCACGGAGAAATCTATGTTTATTCAAGCTTTAAAGTTGCTTAGTCTTTCTGCATTATTATTTCTGAGTGCGTGTCATCACTACCATCCGCATAAAGTGGTTCCACCAGGCCACGATCCCAATGGTCCGGGTAATAGCGAAAATGCACCAGGTCATAACAAGTAAACAGGAATCAAAATGTTACTTAAATTTCTCGGTATTTTATTAATTGCTGCCGGAACAACGGGGTTAGTCATGGATGATATTCCATTTACTAAAACAACCCATGAAGCGGATCTGGGGGTTATTGAACTTCAGATTGATGAAAAAGATAACTTGCATATTCCAGATTGGCTCGGTGCAAGTAGTATCGGCTTAGGAACACTTCTGCTACTTATTCCAGCAGGAAATCGTCGTCGTTAAACGCTTATCAATAACGCTTCATGGTCTTATGTCTGAAGCGTTATTGCTTAATCCCTATACTCTTTTTCGTTTTTTACTTGTCTCTCAGTCCCAAGCTCACATAAATTTACGGAAAGTCAGACAAACATTCTCCCTATTAGCACTGCTAGTATTTAACCGCTACACAATTTTGGATCTCTGCTTCTTAAACAACTTGCAAAAGCATGTTTAAAAAACAGTCATTCTTGTGTGGTGTGTTTTTTTAATGGAGAAAAAACAATGCAGCACCCAATTAAAAATTCGGTAAGCCGATCTCTTCTTTTCGCTCAGGACATAGGATTGATATTAGTTGCCATAGCGACGATGGTAGCTATCGGCATCGAAGTGAAAGTAATGATTGATAACAGCTATGTGTCATTGACAGATTTGCTGTTGATGTTCATCTACCTGGAAGTACTGACCATGGTTGCCGTTTATTATGAGTCAGGCGAGTTGCCAATAAAAATACCGTTATACATTGCGATTGTTGCCTTAGCGCGCTATTTGATTCTGGACATGAAAAACATCGATACGTGGCGCATTCTAGGAATAGCCTCATCGATTTTCTTGCTTGGCGCATCGATTATCGTTATCTACTACTGCAAAAAACTGATGCAGGAGAAGGTTGAAAGCTGATCATAAATAACGCGATGAGCAGCTTGTTTGGCGGAACTGATAACAGTTCCGCCTTTTTTTATTTAATCCCGGTTATCTCTACAATAAATTCAGTTCCCAGCGTGTTTTCAGCTTTGATTAAGTTTGTCGACATAGTCTAATCTACGTCTATAGTGTTATCTGGGAAAAACATGCAAAATCTAAAATACATTTTAAGTCACTGGTTAACGATTACCGTCTTATGCTCCAGTACCCTATTATTGCTTAGTCATACCCATACTGAAGCAGAAATAAAAAATGTACCAAAGTGGGACATAAACTCTCATTACGATGTTGGTAAACCCGTCAAAATTTCAGGTATTGAAGACAACTTGTCAGGTCTGACCTATCATCCTGAAAGCGATCATCTCTTCGCCGTAGTCAATCACCCTACCCAGCTTATCGAACTGACCAAACAAGGTGATATTGTTCGCCGTATTCATCTTGATGGTTTTGTTGATACAGAAAGTGTGGATTATCTTGGAAAAAACACCTTTGTTGTCTCAGAAGAACGAAGACAGCAACTGGTGTTCTTTTCCATCAATGATGCGACAAAAAAAGTCAGTTATGACAAGAGTGAACGCTTACCCATGAATTGGGCAGAACACAGCAATAGGGGTATGGAGGGCGTGGCATGGTCCGCCCAATATGGTTTTTTTGTCTTGCAGGAAGAGCCACCTAGAATTTTGAATCATGTCTTACACCATACTGAGACGAGTATTGATGTCGAAAAACTTAATCACTCATTACCCGATCATGTTGATGATTTGGCTGGCATCAGCCTGTTTTACGCAGAACAACAACCTTTTCTTCTTGTGTTAAGCGAAGCATCCAATGCACTGCATATGATCAACTTAAGCGGGGACAAAGTCGCCAGTCTGTCATTAAAAACTGGCCCATTTAATTTTTGGCCGATTATGAAACAACCTGAAGGAGTAGCAGTTGATAACGATGGTCATATTTATATTGTCGGAGAGCCAAATCAGATGCTCAAATTAAACCGAAAAACAACACTTAAACAATCATTCTGACAGGCATAAAAAAAGCGGTCCGATGACCGCTTTTTTTTATTGGTTTAAACGTCATAAGTGGACGCTGAAACATCACCACCTTGCCCTGTCCAGTTCGTATGAAAAAACTCACCCCGAGGTTTATCAATACGCTCATAAGTATGAGCACCAAAATAATCGCGTTGTGCCTGTAATAAATTAGCAGGTAAGCGTTCACTTCTATAACCATCATAGAAGGAAAGCGCGCTGCTGAATGTTGGCACAGGAACGCCAAGACTGACCGCTGTCGCTACAGCCTTACGCCAGCCCGGCAACGATTCTGTGATAGCGTCAATAAAAAAGTCGTCCAATAACAGATTATGCAGATCAGAATTGAGATCAAAGGCATCACGAATTTTGCCCAAGAACTGACTCCGAATAATACAGCCACCACGCCACATTAAAGCGATACCACCGTAATTCAGCTCCCAACCATAAATTTTGGCTGCTTCACGCATCAACATATAACCTTGCGCGTAGGAGATAATTTTTGATGCATATAAAGCATCACGGATCGCATTGACCATTTCCCCTTTATCACCTTCAAACGATGAAGTAATAGCAGGTAACACTTTTGAGGCTTTTACCCGTTCATCTTTTAACGATGACAAACATCTTGAGAACACAGCTTCACCAATCAGGGTTAATGGTATACCCAAATCAAGTGCATTCATGCCTGTCCATTTACCCGTGCCTTTCTGTCCGGCAGTATCGAGAATGTGATCGACCAGCAACTCACCATTCTCATCACGTTTGGCCAGAATATCGCGGGTAATTTCAATCAGATATGAGTCAAGTACACCTTCATTCCACTCAGCAAAAACCTGGTAAATTTCGTCACCACTCATGCCAAGCCCTTCCCTCATCATCTGATACGCTTCGCATATAAGCTGCATATCACCATACTCAATACCGTTATGTACCATTTTGACGTAATGTCCGGCACCATCATTACCGACCCAGTCACAACACGGCTCACCATCAACCTGTGCAGCGATAGCCTGAAAAATAGGTTTAATTGCTGACCAGCCTGCATGATTCCCACCCGGCATTAACGAAGGACCATGGCGAGCGCCTTCTTCCCCTCCGGAAACACCACTGCCGATAAATAAAATCCCTTTCTGACGTAATTCTTGTGTTCTTCTATCACTATCATTAAATAAGGAGTTACCACCATCAATGATGATGTCGCCTTTCTCGAGGTATGGCACCAACTGCTCAATGAAAGTATCCACCACGGGACCGGCTTTAACCATTAACATGACCCGCCGCGGTAATTTCAGGCTGTTCACAAAACTTTTCAGATCATGAAATCCAATGATATTGGTATCTTTCGCTGGTCCATTAATAAAGTCATCGACTTTACTCGTTGTGCGGTTAAATACCGATACTTTGAAGCCCTTGTCATTCATATTTAAAACAAGGTTCTGCCCCATCACGGCAAGTCCAACAACACCAATATCTGCTACTGCAGGATTATCTACTTCTCTCATAAGTCTCTACACACCTTTATATATTCACCAATAGCTTCACGGGTTGATCCAACAACTAAACGACGTTGTCCTGATGCCGAATCACACTCTACCGCTCCTGCTACCTCAATGGTCTCTCCCGCTTGTGCCTGACCAACATAGGTATGGGTAAATGAAATCACTTCCGGCGTCATTTCATTATCAATAAGATAGCGGGCGGGAAAATCAAATGCTTGCTGATCATCAATCACCACTGCTTTTAAGGTAGAAATTCCTTGCTTAATATAGTGGTGATGATCAACGACTAACTCTTCCGGCAAACTGACCATACCAATATCAAATTTGGTACCATCAATCGCCGCCTTGTTATATTTACGGGCTTCATGCCAGGCAAACTCTTCAAAATTAAGTTCACCACCGCGTCGTTGGAAATTATCTTTCATGAGTGACAGGTCAAGCGCCGTGAGTTGCTGCTCCGCAACAGCTTGTTTAACTGCCTCACGGGTTTGACGAAAAGCCTCGCGCCCATATACCACCAAATCAATATCCGAACCTTTCTTTTGCTGACCAATCAACATTGATCCTGTCAATCCTAGAGAAGCCGTATTCACACCATATTTGCTGAGGATAGCGATTAAACGGTGGCATTTTTCTTCAATTTCATCATTTGGAGAACGAGCAAGAACAGACATTAGATGTTGCTCTGGTTGATGATGAACCTCAACATCCTCGGGGTTTACCGCATGAAACTCAGCATCAAACTGCAGTGATTTAAAAAGATATTTAGGGTAATGACGGGCTAATAAACGATTGGCCTGCTCAGTATCAATTTTCTGCCATTGACCTTGATTTTCGATATAACGTAGAAAACAACCAATTTTTTGTTGATGGGGATGATAACTGACCACAGCAAAGATAAGACCTTCAGCCGTCTGAATAAAGTCTTTTGGCAAATACGGGAAATCTGCCTGTCTCATCGTGTATTACGCTCCTTTGTTAAAGGCATCATGACAAGAAATTACCCCAGTCGTCTACCCCACATCCATAATCCAGATAAAGATAAGAAAATAATCAGAACGCTCAGTACATCAATCAACCAAATACCTAATGGACCGAGAATATGGCCATTATGTATATCAAGAAGCAGTTGCTGAATACTGATACCTTTACCATAAAAAAACTGTTTTAGCTCTGTATTTACCGACTGTGGCAAAGGATGCGGCATACTCCATGAGACGCCTTGTAATGAAATCGGTTCCCATTTATCCAACATAAAATTACTGCGCCACATTGATTGGCGGGTCTGTAAAACCGGCTCACCATGATAAAGACCAATATTTTGGATAGGCGCAGGGATACCGGCTTCTGCCCCCATTTTTTCAATAAATTCACCCTCGCGGGTTAATAGAATTAAGGCATCATCCGTTGTTAGAACAATAAGATCTTCAAGGGTGATCCCGCCTAATAAGGGACGCTCAGTATGTATTAACGGCGTGGCATCAAGAAAAAGTTGATTGCCAAATTGAGAAAAAATTTTGTTATCAATCAAAAATGCAGCGTCGGGCTTAACCTCCCCTATACCGTACTGAGACATAAGCCAGTCCCAACTGACATAACGCTTATCAAGCTTAAGCTGGCTGGAGTGGTTGAGTGCTATTCCGGTAATAGCAAACATTAATAAAAAACTGGCTAAGATGGCGCCGATAACACGATGAAAACTGCGCAATTTGCGGTTCATGGATCAACTCTGGCTAATAGATGAATCCAGATATAATGCCAGCCTAACGACATTCGTCATAGCCCTGACGGATAATGTTGCGCCAGTAATGCCATCAATATGTTTGTCTAACCGATTATCCACCAATCCAACATTCTGAAATTGCTGTGTGAATGCCGGGTATTTCACTTCTCCCCCCCGACTCTCACGATAAGCCAGTACTTTGACCTGTTCGACGCGGTCGCCATTGATAACCACACCAAAAGTAATTGGCTCCTCTTTACCGATTTCCTCAAGTATCCAGGCGCTGCGTTGCCCCTCTCGCCAATAACGAATTCGAAGACCGGCATAGGGATGACCAAGAATATCCGCAACCGTCTGTCGGACATCACCTTTCATCCAGACAACATCACTTTGCGGAAGCGTACCGTTAAACACTTCAGCTAAGAAAGCATCATTGGCTTGGTAAACACCACGAGCATGAGATATCGTCGTGGTGAGCAGTAAGATTAAACATAACAAAGCTAATTTGAAACCAGAAATGACATTATTCATCTTAATAACCACTCACCACGCCTATATTACTCATCGATTAAAACTGATAGCCCACACCAACATTGAAGCCATCAAATTCATCATCTTCATTTTCAGCATCCTGATCCTGATAATCAAATTTGACGACAACTTGTGGGTCTAACCACCAGTTCACACCTAAGTCCCATGAGCGCACTTCTGAATCAACAGATCTACCCGCCTGGTTATCCCATAAGCTATAACGTGTGAAGATTCCAATCGCATCAGTCAATTTATAAGAAGGTTCCAGATACCAGCCCATTTGCTTATCTGCACCGACTGATTTTGGTCCATCACCTTCTAAATGCCATGTTGCATATAAAGCACGGAAACCAAAGTTGCCTTGCTGAATAGCGGTATGAGCTTCCCATAACACAGCACTACCCGCTTCAGGATCATTACCTTGAGTTATATCTTCCTGATATTGCAATGATGTAGCGACTTCAATACCTGGAATTGCGGTCCATTTGAGTCGCCCGGTGTAAGCAAAGTCACTGGCATCGGCTTCAGAGACTTTTTGACGACCACTACGAACTGAGTAATCGTTGCTGGCTGAAGTATTTAAACCAGAGGTCATCGCGGCATCATAAGAAAAACCAGGTGACAGTTCTCCACTAAACATCACACCACCTTCCCACCAGGTCGTAGGAATAATGTTTTTCTCAACATTATTACGTTCTACCCCATAAAAGGTATTTGGCTCATGGGTTTCATTCAATAAACCAACCGGCACCAGGAATAAACCTGCATTAACACGGTGCTTGTCATTGAAATCGTATTGGATATAAGCCTGTTCCAGCTCAACCTCGCCATTTTGACCATCACCGGAAATAGAGTGTTCTAACTCCAACTCTGAAAAGAGTCGAAGTCGGTCATTGAACTCATGGTTAAAAAATAAGACAAAGCGATGAAAATCAATTTCATCCTTATCAGCACCACTACCTTGATTTTGTAGATTGTTGTAGTGCAGTTCTCCGTAACCACCGATAGACGTTTTGCTTTCTTGAGCGGCAGAGGCTTTTACTGCTTCTTCTGTTGCCACAGCTAATGCCTCAGCGGTTTCATTTGCCTGTTCGGCTTTAGCTTGTGTGGCAACGACTTGTTGTTTCAGTGTTTGATTTTCTGTTTTCAGTTGTTCGTTCTGTTGCTTAACTTCGTTCAACTGTTGCTTCATTTCTTGCAGAAGCTGCCAGATTTCTTCATTCGTGGGCGAAGCTGCCTGAGCTGAAGACATGGCGACCATCAATGTACTCGCCAGCAGTGTTTTCTTGAATTTGTACATGCTCTCTCATCCTGTTTTCAATAGTAAAAACAAGAGAAAGTATACCTATATTGCGAATCACTATCACTTAGTTTTAGGAAAATTTCATATGATTAACGGGAAATAATCATACCTGCAACCAGGATTACATCATGACACGGAGGCTAGGTTGAGCATACGCTGCATTAAATTCGAATAAACCTTTACTCATGTCTTGGGCAAATTGAGTGAAGTGATGCTCACTCATTCTCACAGTAATCGATCCCATTGTGAGATGAATCATTTTACAATCAGGGCAATGTTGAATATCCACAGTATTAGATTCATAAATTGTTTCTGGTTTACATGCTCTACTCGCCATGGGGGCTCCATTAAATAAAGATTAGGAAAAGGAAAATGCTGTGCGTTGTTTGAGGTTTCGATGCCGGCAGTAAACATCCCACCAACCTCTCGCGTACGACTGCCATAATGTTTTGATAGAAACACGGTCGTCTTGGGTGAGTAATAAGCGATAGTTGCGACTTATCTGTAGTGCCAAACAAGCTGATGGGCTAACTTGATAATATGCCACTAACTCTTTGATGGATGCCAGCAAACAATCACGCTGCCAGTCAGGTCGCCTCAGTGGCATATTCATGATTTTAACTTCCTTGCCGCTGCAGAAAGCAGCATATTCCAGACCGTTTTTTTAGAACTTTTATTCAGACAGTTAAAGTCAGCCGCGTGCAGCTTACCTTCATGAATTAAGGTCTCTAGCGTATTTTCATCAAATGCCAGATGAATGCTATGTCTTCCCTGTGTATTAAATTGTGCTGTTTTCATAACTCACCTCGTCCTGACAATGTGGAGATGAGTATAAATTCATTTAAATCTAAATGCAAATCATTCTTATTTAAAGAATGTAAAATTTCGGTAAAAGTCCTTAAGGAGAATAAGACCCTGTACCGTAGTAACCGTAGCCTACAAAGGGCCAGTCATGTTTAGGGTTGTATGGCAGACCTGAAACAGGATTATTTGCCGGCCAACGCTGTTCTTTGTTCTGCTGAATAACCGGTAAGGTAAGCTGCTTTTGATCTACAGTGATATTTTTCTGATCGATAACCTGCCCCAGTACTGTAATAAAACTATCTGTTTTATAAACTTCAGGATCGAGAAAGTCAGCACTACGAATAAAAAAACGACCTTCACTGTCACTACTTTCGTCTGGTCGGCCAACTCGGTTGAGCGGGAACTGAACGACCAAAATTTCTGATTGCTGCTCGCTATTTTCAACAGCAATAATTTTACCGCCCCATCGAACTGTTTTACCTTGATATAAATTAATATTGTCTGCTACCTGCTTAAGTGACAAGTCCCCTTCCGCAGGCGGTTGGATTTTGGGAGACATATAACTGCATGCTGTTAGCACAGCCAAAGCTAATATGAGTATGCTGAAACGAATCATTGGCAAACCTCCTGTCATATACCTTAGTAGTTAATGAGTTTATATAAGTCGTTATTTGTTTTTTCTATTCTTTTTTCGCTCAGCCTTTTTTGCTGCTTTTTCTTCTCGGACAATCAAAACCTGTTGCCATTCTGCTTCTATCATTTGAGGTGTCTCCCAGGTGATCCTTCCCAGCATGCCTGCTCTGATCTCAGTCAGAATGATCTTAGCAGTACGATCCAAATCTACCTTACCACCAGACCTCAGACAGCCCCGTTTGATTCCAATAGCTTCCATATTCTCCAGCGGATATTCAGTTAAAGTATCCAGACCGAAGCGTTGTTTTAACTGTTCCGGATAGGCCTGCATCAAATACTCGATGGCATATAAGGCAATATCATCATTATCAATTGCTGTTTCTTTGATTGCGCCAGTCACGGCTAGACGATAACCACCATGAGGGTTTTCAAGATTTGGCCATAACACGCCAGGGGTATCATGCAAGACAACACCTTGTTCTAGTCTGATGCGTTGTTGCATTTTGGTAATTGCCGGTTCATTACCTGTTTTGGCTATTTGGCGACCGGCAAGACTGTTAATCAATGTGGACTTTCCAACATTCGGAATGCCCATAATCATCGTGTTAATCGGTCTTCCCGCTTCTGCTTTGGCAGGTACCATTTTTCTACACAGTGTCAGTAAATCAGCGATACCTTCCTGTTGCTGAGCCACCATAGTCAGCGTTTTCGTATGATTTTCCTGCTCAAAATACTGCTGCCAACGCTCTGTGATTGTTACATCAGCCAGATCATATTTATTCAGCAACTTGATACAAGGTTTGTCTTTGCGAATCTCTGCCAGCATAGGATTCTGGCTGCTGAAGGGAATTCGGGCATCCAGCACTTCAATAATCAGATCCACCTGCGGCAAGATCTCTCTCATTTCTTTGCTGGCTTTATGCATATGGCCGGGATACCACTGAATTGCCATTAACGTTCCTTTTTCACTACGATAGATATTGGGTAACATTCTAACGCAAAGCCGTATTAACACCGATTAGCTTTACTCATTGCTAGATGGCAATTGGTTCCGCTAAGGTCTCGGTAACGTATAATGCGGAACTTTCTATGAGAATCGGAACAAGAGTATGCCCAAGGCCAGTGATCTTAAACGTGGAATGGTAGTAGAAGTACATGATGAGCCCTATGTCGTTAAAGATATTGATATTCGTAACCCATCTTCGCGTGGCGCATCGACACTATATAAAGTTCGTTTTAACCATCTTAAAACGAAACAAAAACGTGATGAATCCTTCAAAGGCGAAGACTTTCTTAAAGAGGTCGACTGTGAACGCCAGTTAGTCCAATTTTCCTATCAGGATGGCGACAGCTACATCTTTATGAACAATGAAACCTTTGAGCAATACGCTATCAATGCTGCTGATATTGAAGACGCGCTGGGCTATATCCATGATGGTCTGGATAATATCGTCGCTGTTTTATTACAACAACAACTTGTGGCTATAGAGTTGCCAGCTGCGGTTTCTTTGACTATTGTCGATACATCGCCGGGGATAAAAGGCGCTACGGCAGCGGCTCGCACAAAACCAGCAACCTTATCGACGGGCTTAGAAGTACAAGTCCCAGAATATATCGAAAATGGAGAAGTCATTAGGGTCAACACCGACACAGGTAAATTTATGTCGAGAGCCTAAAACGATCGTATGAAGACACGTATCAAACATCTTGTTTTAATTTGCTTAGGCTGGATGTTTGTCGCCTTGGGCATCATTGGTGTCATCCTGCCGTTGATGCCAACAACGATTTTTCTGATATTAGCCTTGGCGTGTTTTGCCGAAAGCTCTCCCCGGTTTCATCAAATGTTGCTCAATCACAAATGGTTCGGACCACCACTAAGGCAATGGCAGCAAACACATAGCATGCGCCGGGATATTAAAAAGAAAGCCTATTTAATCATCATTATGTCATTTGCTATTTCAATTGCTGCCGTTTGGGGCCGACTTTGGTTACAAGTCATGTTATTTACTATTGGACTCATTCTGTTAGCCTGTTTGTCTCGTGTAAAGGAATCAGACTAAGCAGATGAATACGATTGAAGCCATGCAAAAACGCCATTCTGTGCGTCATTTTTTAGATAAAGAAGTGAGTCAGCAAGATCTAATGACTCTTCTGGAGGCTGCTAGACACAGTCCTTCCGGCTCAAATACACAGCCTTGGCAAGTGGCTGTCGTCAGAGGAAAAGCAAAACAGCGTCTGGCTGATGCGATGGTTTCTGCATTTGAACAAGGTGAAACAACCGCCCCTGCTTATCAGTACTACCCCAACCCAATGCCTTCTCCCTACAATGACAGACGCAAAGCTTGTGGTTTAAAGCTTTATCAGACGCTAAACATTGCCCGTGACGATAAAGCAGGGCAACGCGCGCAATGGGCAGCCAATTACCGTTCCTTTGATGCGCCGGTGATGCTGTTTTTCTGGATGGATGGCATCATGCAAACCGGTTCATATATGGACATGGGTATGTTCATGCAATCAGTGATGCTGGCTGCGGTCGATTGTGGCTTGGCAACCTGCCCTCAGGCAGCATTAGCGCAATATCCCAATGTTGTGAAAGAACACTTATCCTTACCAAAGGATGCCATCATTCTTTCGGGCATGGCGCTGGGTTATGAAGATACTGAAGCCCAGGTGAATCAGTTTAGAACTGAACGTGAGACAGTAGAAAATTTCACTCAATTTTATGATGAATAATGGAGATAAAATGGAATTGCAGGATTTTTTAACGCAATTAAAAACACACCCTGAAAACATACAGTTTGATGACACTATGTCAGTCATTGAAGCTAACTATGTATTTACTCCTACCGCATTTAAAAACGGTGGTACCACCAATGAAGCCGGCCAAAATAATGGCTCATGCAAAATTCTTGGCTTTGGCAAAATACATGCACTTAGTGTTGACGAAACCCTAGCCTGCTTTGGTCAGTATTATCGGGATGATGTGTTAGCCAATCCACACGGGGACGATCACCAAAATATTCGCCACTTTATGAAAACCGGTTGGGATGGCGTGCAATTTGAGGGTGAACCACTAACAGCACGCTAGTCTGTTGATTCATATATCAAATAAAAAAGGGAGCAGATGCTCCCTTTTTTTACAGTATTTTCTGCGATTAACTTAGAGTAATACGCGTTCAATACCACCTTGTTTAACACTATCGATGAAGTCTTTATGCCAGTTATCCCCTTTCAGGTGTTTGGCAATTTCAACCACAATATAGTCGGTATCAATACCCGTATCTTCACTGTAGCGGCTCAGGCCTTGTTGACAGGCTGGGCATGACGTCAACATTTTCACATTGCCATTTTTCGCCTTATCCTGCCCGGTCAGTTCCTGAATCCCCTTAGTAATTTCCTCTTCCTTACGAAAACGCACCTGCGTCGCAATATCTGGACGCGCCACAGCGAACGAACCGGCTTCACCACAGCAACGATCATTTAATGCTACTTCCTGTCCCATTAAAGTGCTGGCCACAGAGGTCGGCTGATATGTTTTCATAGGTGTGTGACATGGGTCGTGATACATATACTGAACCCCTTCCACGCCTTCCAGCTTGACACCTTTTTCCATTAGATATTCATGAATATCCAACAGGCGGCAGCCAGGGAAGATCGCCTCAAACTGATACTTCAGCAACTGATCCATACAGGTACCGCATGAGACAATGACGGTTTTGATATCCATGTAATTCAGCGTATTCGCTAAGCGATGGAATAACACCTGATTAGATGTCGAAATCGATGTGGCTTTTTCCTTATCCCCTGTTGATGCTTGTGGGTAACCACAACACAGATAGCCAGGGGGCAGCACAGTTTCAGTGCCCACTTCATACAACATGGCTAACGTCGCCAAACCTACCTGGCTGAACAAACGCTCAGAACCACAGCCCGGGAAGTAGAAAACGGCATCTGATTCATCATTGACCTTTTTCGGATCACGTAGAATCGGAATCATTTTCTCATCTTCAACACCCAACATGGCACGTGTAGTTTGTGTCGGCAAACCTGTTGGCATTGGCTTTTTCATGAAATGAACGACTTGCTCACGAATCGGCGTTTTACCTGTCGTAGGCAGGGGACGTTTTTTCTTGCTGCCTAATAAGCCTAGTGTTTTAGCAACACCATGCGCCATTTTCTGAGCCTGATACCCCCACTCAATCATGGTTTTACGCATGATTTTCACTGTCAGAGGATCAGTCGCATTCAGATAGGCCATCGATGTCCAGGTGCCAATATTTGGACGACGCTTGCCTTGTTTCTTCAGCACTTCACGTAGTTTGATACTGACATCACCAAAGTCGATATTGACCGGGCAAGGATTCAGACAGCGATGACATACCGTGCAGTGATCCGCCACATCATTCATCTCTTCAAAGTGACGAACTGAAATGCCACGGCGCGTTTGTTCTTCGTACAAGAAAGCTTCAATAATCAAGCCTGTACCAAGAATTTTATTCCGTGGTGAGTATAGTAAGTTGGCACGAGGCACATGAGTTGTACACTCAGGCTTACACTTACCACATCTCAGACAGTCTTTGATGTCATTGTTGATGTCACCCAGATCACTTTGTTCAAGAATCAACGCTTCCTGCTCTAACAGGCGTAATGACGGTGTATAAGCATTGTCCAGACCAGAACCGGCTAATAACTTACCGGCATTGAAATGACCATTGGGATCCACTTTCTGTTTGTACCCGGCAAAGGCATCAATGGTAGCTTTGTCCAGATATTGCATCTTGGTCAGACCAATACCATGTTCACCGGAAATAACACCACCCAGGCGCCCAGCTAATGCCATCACTTCATCGACAATGCCTTCAGCATCATGCATCATTTCGTAGTCATTAGAATTGACTGGAATGTTCGTGTGAACATTACCATCACCGGCATGCATGTGTGTGGCGACAAACAAACGACCTGAACGGTTTTCTTTATGAATACTGTCCAGCTTATTACGTAAAACACTCAGCGCTTGCCCTTGGAATAACTCTTTTAAGGGTTTTTCCATTTCTTCACGATACGAAATACGTAAGTCACGACGCTGTAGTACATTAAATAATGTATCACCGTCGAGGATATTGGCTGTAGCAGTATCAGACAGCAGATCGGCTAAATCTTTAGCAGGCTTGTCCAGGCTGTCTAAAATTTTCTGCCAGCGTGCCATGACCACATCGACATGACGGCATGCGGCTTCGTTTTTAGAATTGACGATGGCATCGTTTTCAACACTATCACTCAAATCTTTATTGCCACACTCTTTCAGTTCTTTTGGATTAGAACTCAAATAGGTTTTCACTGCTTTCGCTGTTTTTAGCTTATTGCGAGTGGACTGAACAATGTTAATACGTTCAATACCATCGTTATATTCAGATAAACGATCCAGAGGAATAACGACGTCTTCATTAATCTTAAACGCATTGGTATGTCTGGCAATCGCCGCTGTCCGAGAACGATCGGCCCAGAAACGTTTGCGCGCTTCAGGGCTGACTGCCACAAAGCCTTCACCATCACGTGCATTGGCAAGACGAACCACTTCAGAGCAGGCTTCTGCTACCGCATCCTCATCATCCCCTACCACATCAATAAGCAAGACCATCTTCGGCGCCACTGAACGCGGCGCTTTGGTTGAGTAGTCAACTGCTTTTACATAGCGCTCATCAAGATGTTCCATCCCGGCCAGTAACACGTTTTTGTTATTGTCCAGGTAATCTTTGGTCTCTACGATAGCCGGTACGGCTTTACTTAAGTCATTACCGAAAAACTCAAGACAGACCGTACGGATATAGTCAGGCATACGATGCAGAACAAAAACAGAAGACGTGATCAAACCATCACAGCCTTCTTTTTGTATGCCCGGCAAACCACCGAGGAATTTGTTTGTCACGTCTTTCCCTAAGCCAATCTTACGTAGTTCTTTGGCAGGTATTCTCATGACTTCTGGCTCACCAATAACGGTTTTACCATCAGCTTCAAGGCGCGTTATTTTAAACTCGGCATACTCAATATCATGAATTTTGCTCAGGTTATGGTTTAACCGTTCCACTTCCATCCAGGTGGCATCCGGCGTCACCATTCTCCATGACAGCAGATTATCTAGTGCCGTACCCCACATCACGGCTTTTTTACCACCAGCATTCATCGCCACATTACCACCGATGGTGGAGGCATCTTGTGACGTTGGATCCACAGCAAACACTAAGCCACTGCGATCAGCTAAGTCAGAAACACGACGTGTAACTACGCCGGCCTCAGCTCGAACGGTAGGCACTTTTTCATCACGACCAGGAATATGGCGATAAATAACTTCCCCCAGGCCTTCCAGTTTTTCAGTGTTAACCACCACACTTTCAGCCGTGAGCGGAATAGCGCCACCGGTATAACCAGTACCACCACCACGAGGAATAACTGTTAATCCCAAGTCGATACAGGCAGCAATAATTTTTGCCATTTCTTCTTCAGAGTCTGGCGTCACAACCGCTAGTGGGTATTCAACACGCCAGTCAGTGGCATCAGTTACATGTGAGACACGGGCCAGACCATCAAACTGGATATTATGTTTTTTTGTCGTTTTGGATAAACGACGCATCACCATCTTTCTGCGTTCCGCGGTGCTCAATAAATTACGTTCAAACCGCTCTACTGCTTGACGCGCACTTTTCTCCAATTGCAGAGCAAGGTCATTATTATTCTCTTCTGCGCGGATACGAATTTGATCCAGTCGATGATGCAAAGCATGACGAAGCGAGCCCCAACGCTTTTGGTTTTCGACTAAATCGTCCTGAATAAATGGGTTACGTTGGATAACCCACATATCTCCTAGAACTTCAAACAGCATTTTTGCTGAGCGGCCAGTTTTGCGTTGCTCACGGAGTTGCTGCAAAACCTCCCACATTGGTTCCCCTAGGAAACGAATGACGATTTCACGATCAGAAAATGAGGTATAGTTGTACGGAATCTCGCGAATTCGGTTAGACATGTTGACAGATAAGCCTCTTTCTAAAGTAAGAGTGATGTTTAAGAGCGGCAATTTTAACACGGGCGCGACTATAATATGACCCACATAAATTAAGCCTTTTATTAAATAAGCTTCTGGACGACTGTTTTTGCCATGGATTTGTTACATATTATCGCCTTAGCCTTATTACAAGGCCTGACTGAATTTTTACCTATTTCCAGCTCGGCTCACCTTATTTTATTACCTATTATTGCTGACTGGCAGGATCAAGGATTGGCCTTTGACGTTGCCGTTCACGTCGGAACATTAACTGCCGTTATTATCTATTTCCGTCGGACAATTCGGGCCTTGATAGTGGACTGGTTTAAGTCAGTTGCGCAAAAGCAGACTATCGGTGACAGTAAATTAGCTTGGGCAGTGCTGTTTGGCACTATTCCTGTTGGTTTAGCAGGTTTATTTTTAGGGGACCTGGTAGAAACAAGTTTCCGCAGTCCACTTGTCATTGCGACAACCACTATCGTTTTTGGCCTGTTATTGGGCTGGGCAGATTGGCAAGGTAAACGCATTCGTAATGAAAATCGACTAAATTGGTTTGATGTACTTTTTATTGGCATTGCTCAGGCGATTGCGCTGATTCCAGGTACATCACGTTCAGGCATAACAATTACTGCAGGTTTGATGTTGGGTCTAACACGAGAGGCTGCAGCTCGTTTTTCTTTTCTGTTATCCATTCCGGTCATTGTTCTCGCGGGTGGTTTAAAAATTATTGAGCTTATCGAATCACAACTTGTGATAGACTGGTTTGCTTTATGTGCTGGCGCATTATTTTCTGCCGTTAGCGCCTATTTATGCATTTTCTTATTTCTAAAAATGCTTGATCGTATTGGGATGTGGCCATTCGTACTATATCGTCTGGTGCTTGGCGTATTATTGTTTTGGTTGTTTACTTAAATAAGGTTGACAGCTTTTTCCTTAGTGCGTAATATTCTCCCTCTTTATTTAGCCCGCCTGCGTAATTATCAGGAGCAACTCGCGGATGAAAACCATAAGTGCAAAACCAGCAGAAGTTCGTCGTGACTGGTTCGTTATTGATGCTGACGGCAAAACATTAGGCCGTATGGCTACTGAAATCGCACGTCGTTTACGTGGAAAGCATAAAGCTATCTACACACCACATGTCGACACTGGCGATTACATTGTTGTTATCAACGCTGAAAAACTGCGTGTAACTGGTAACAAAATGAAAGATAAAATTTATTATCACCACACAGGTCATATCGGTGGTATCAAGTCTATCTCGCTGGAAAAACAACTCGACAAAGCACCTGAGCGTGTTATCCAGACGGCTGTCAAAGGTATGCTTCCTAAAAACCCGCTGGGTCGCGCGATGTTCGGCAAACTGAAAGTTTACGCTGGCGCAGAACACCCTCATACAGCTCAACAGCCTAAAGTGCTGGAAATCTAATCGGATATTGTCATGGCAGATTCATACTACGCTACAGGTCGCCGCAAAAGCTCAACAGCTCGTGTATTCCTGAAACCAGGCAGCGGCAACATTTCAATTAACACTCGCACACTGGAAGATTATTTCGGTCGTGAAACTTCTCGCATGGTTGTTCGTCAACCTTTAGAGTTAGTTGACATGCTTGAAAAATTTGACCTGAAAATCACCGTTCGTGGTGGTGGTAATAATGGTCAAGCCGGTGCAATTCGTCACGGTATCAGCCGCGCATTAGTCGAATACGACAACGAATTAAAAGCTGAATTGCGTAAAGCAGGCTTTATCACTCGTGATGCTCGTGCCGTTGAACGTAAGAAAATTGGTCTTCATAAAGCACGTAAACGTCCTCAATTCTCAAAACGTTAATTGTTGGCTGCTTTTGCAGATCGAAAGAAGGCTACCCTTGGGTGGCCTTTTTTTATGGCTGGGATTCTTGCCTCACAAATAATAGGCATGTTATAAAGCCTTTTTATTAAATTCTGGCATGGAACCCAACGATGAATAAACATCTTCGTAACGCCTCAATTGCACTCACCCTCCTTCTCCCTTCTATGGCTTTCGCAGAACAAGAATCACAAATGGCTTTGTCTGTGGGTGCCTTTGAGGTTTTCGATGATAATACTGCTGCTGAGATAGGTGTTGAATATCGATTTTCCCCACAAGCGTCGGCTTTTAATTTGATTCCTACCCTTGGAGCAACGTTGACTTCTGATGGTGGTTATTGGGGCTATGCTGGTGTGAGATATGACATTTATCTCAACAACAACTGGATACTGACACCCAACTTCGCTATTGCGGCTTATGAACAAGGTGGAGGGGTTGATTTAGGTTACGATATTGAGTTCAGAACAGGTGCCGAACTTGCCTATCAGTTTAGTGATAAAAGTCGACTTGGCTTAGGTTTATATCATCTATCCAACGCTAATATCGGTGAGAATAATCCTGGTGCAGAATCATTAATTTTAAGCTATAGCTTTTAATTATCTGACTTTCTTATATAAACGCCCTTTTCCGTCGGGTTGAGTTTTAAAGCGACGATGTAACCAGAAATATTGTTCGGGCATCTGTCGAATTTGAGACTCAATCCAGTCATTTATACGTTGAGCATCGACGATATCATCGCCAGATGGATATGCCTCCCATGCAGGGAAAATTTGAATATGGTAACTACCATCTGAATTACGTTTAGGCACAAATGGCACCACTTCTGCCCCTGTCATTTTTACCATTCTGGCCGTTGCAGGAATGGTGGCCGCAGTCACACCAAAAAATTTGGCAAAGATACTATTTCTTGGGCCAAAGTCTTGATCAGGCGCATACCAGACAACTTTATTCTTACGTAATGCGCGCAACATGGCTCTGACATCATCCCGCATTACAATACCTTCGCTATGGTAAATTCGTGAACGCATCATAACGGCATTAAATAAGGGGTTCTTAAGATGTCTGAACATCACATAAGCCGGGGTTTGTAACATAATTAACCGACCACCAATCTCCATACTGGTGAAATGCCCTGTTAGCAAAATAACTCCCTTTCCCTTTGCTTTAGCCGCTTCTAAATGCTCTAGCCCTTCATAAGTGACACGTCGGCGAAGTTGCCTATCAGATGCCCACCAGCTTATCGCGGTTTCGATCATCATCATGCCTGTATTTTTAAGGATTTTCTTGACGAGATATTCTCGTTCAGCATCGCTCATCTCTGGAAAACATAACTCCAGATTTCGTCGCACCACTTTTGCTCTTGAACGCATAAAGGGTTGCATCAACTGACCGAGCAGCATACCAATACGATATTGTAATTTGGCTGGCAAATACACTGACAAACGCATAAGTAACAGCCCCAGCCAACTTAACCAAAAGCGGGGATGTAGAAATTGTTTCTGGAAAATGTTCATTCAGGTTCTGTTGCTTTCACAAAGTAGCGCCTATGCTATCATTCCTGCTTACTTTTCGCTGCTTTATGAGTCTGATTTGAGAGTTTTTTATAATATCGTTTTTACTTTAGCTGTACCTTTTATCCTACTGCGTCTGTTGTGGCGAGGCACAAAAGCCAGTGCTTACTTCAAACGTTGGGATGAGCGGTTTGCAATCACCCTGCCGAGCGTCAATAAAAGTAAGTCAGTTATCTGGGTACATGCCGTTTCCATGGGGGAAGTTGAGGCCTGTCGGCCTTTGGTTGCAGGAATCCAATCTACGTACCCTGAGCATCAGATCCTCATTACAACAATGACACCGACAGGTAGCACTCGGGTAAAAGCATTATATGCAGATAACGTTATTCACTGTTATCTACCCTATGACTTGCCGGTCATTATGCGTCGATTTATACAGGCTATCCAGCCTGTATTTGGTGTCATTATGGAAACTGAGTTATGGCCCAATCTTATTCATCATTGCCGTAAGCAAAATATTCCGTTGGTGTTGGCCAATGCAAGGATGTCTGAGCGTTCATTAAAAGGTTATCAGCGCATCCCTTCTCTAACACGAGAAATTCTACAAAGCTTTACCGTGATAGCTGCCCAAGCTCAACAAGATCGTGAGCGTTTTATAGAGCTTGGCGCCGATAGAGATAAAGTGCATGCTGTCGGTAATCTCAAATTTGAAGTCAATTTATCTCCTACTATTGTCGAGCAAGCTGAAGCCATTCGATCAATGTGGGGGAACCGCTCAGTTTTTGTTGCCGCCAGTACACATGAAGGTGAAGATGAAATTGTTCTTAATGCCTCACGCCAAATCCGTGCTCAGGTGCCAGATTTATTGTTAATTATTGTTCCTCGACATCCAGAGCGATTTGATAAAGTAGCGGCTCTCTGCCAACGTGCTGGCTTCAAAATTCTTCGTCGCAGCGAAAATGGTCTCTGTCGGAGAGATATTCAGATCCTTGTCATTGATAGTATGGGTGAACTCCCTATATTTTATGCCTGCTCTGATATCGCATTTGTTGGAGGCAGTCTGGTTCCAACGGGTGGACATAATATCCTTGAACCAGCCGCATTATCTCGTCCGGTGATCGTGGGACCTCATGTCTTTAATTTTGCTGAAATTACACAGCAGTTTATTACTGCTCAGGCAGCTATCCAGGTAGATAATGCAGAAATGCTGGCTACAACGGTGATCGAATTATTAAAAAACCCTCCAAAACGCACCGCTATGGGTGAAGCCGGACAACAGTTAATCAAGCAAAGTCAGGGCGGCAGCCAACGTTTACTCAACTTAATTAAATACAATATTCATGTCTGAAAAAGACCATTATTGGATGCAGAAAGCATTAGCGCTTGCCCGTAATGCCGAAGCTCAAGGTGAAGTCCCTGTCGGTGCGATTATTGTCCTCGATGACCAAATCATTGGCCAGGGGTGGAATCAACCCATTGCTAGCCAGGATGCCACGGCACATGCTGAAATTGTTGCCTTGAGACAGGCCTGCCAGACGATGCAAAATTACCGTTTGCCAGGCTCTGAAATTTACATCACCCTTGAACCTTGCATGATGTGTGCTGGCGCACTTGTTCATGCCCGTATCGCTCGCTGTATCTACGCAACAGCAGAACCTAAAACAGGCGCTGCCGGTAGCTGCATAGATGCTTTTGCCTTACCTAATCTCAATCACCGGGTCGAATGCACAGCAAATGTTTTAAAAGAAGAAAGTAGCCAGCTCATCAAAAACTTTTTCAGAGCAAGACGTTAAAGATATCGAGCAAGTAATGCTTTCTCAGGGATATCCCCCTGATAAGGAATATAGACTTTGTGACCACTACCAGGCGCCAGTTCAATATCATGACGTTCTTTATCTAATAACTTATCGAGTATCAGCGTTTTGTTTCCTTCAGGCATAACCAGCTCTAATTTATCACCGACAGAAAACCGGTTTTTTACATCAATCTCAAGACACTGCTTGTCAGCATCATACGCCAAAACTTCACCAACATATTGTTGACGCTCATTACTGGAATAACCATGTAAATAATTTTGCTGTTCTTGAGTCGGATGTCGCTGATAAAAGCCATCGGTATAGCCGCGGTTTGAAAGATTATCCAGTTGACCGATGAGCTCAGGGTTAAATCGACGGCCAGCCAGTGCATCATCAATCGCCTGGCGATATATCTGAGCGGTGCGGGCAACATAATAGACGGACTTGGTACGACCTTCTATCTTCAGTGAATCAACACCAATATTCACTAATCTCTCGATATGCTGAATTGCCCGGAGATCTTTTGAATTCATGATGTAAGTACCGTGTTCATCTTCAAAAATCGGCATCAACTCGCCAGGCCGATTTGTTTCTTCTATCAAATACACTTCATCTGCCAGAGGGTGTCTCTCTTGCCCGCCACAATCAGAAAAACTGTGCTGATTCATCGCATCAAAGGCGTTAAACTCAATTTTCTGTGGCGAATCATCATTATTATCACTGGCATGCGTTTTATAGTCCCAACGGCAGGCATTGGTACATGTGCCTTGATTAGGATCTCGATGGTTAAAATAACCAGATAATAAACAACGTCCTGAATAAGCAATACATAAGGCACCATGAACAAAGACCTCCAGCTCCATATCAGGACAAAGCTGGCGTATTTCTTCAATCTCATCCAACGATAATTCGCGTGAAAGGATCACTCTGGATAACCCCATAGATTGCCAGAATTTCACTGCCTGATAGTTAACGGTATTGGCTTGTACAGATAAATGAACCGGCATTTCTGGCCAGCGTTCACGCACCATCATGATTAAACCAGGATCGGCCATAATCAATGCATCTGGCTGCATTTCAATCACCGGTTCCATATCCGCCATATAAGTTTTAATTTTTGCATTGTGTGGCATCAGATTACTTGCCACAAAGAACTGCTTACCCAAAGCGTGGGCTTCTTCAATACCTTGTTGCAAAACAGGCAGTTTATGGAAATCATTATTACGCACCCGCAAACTATAGCGCGGCTGGCCAGCATAAACCGCATCGGCACCATAAGCATAGGCATAGCGCATATGCTGCAAACTGCCCGCGGGTAATAATAATTCTGGCGCATTCATCGATGATTTCCCATAGAAAAAAAGTGGATAATTATAATCTAAATCTATAAAAATCCAATAAAAACAGTAGTCTCATCACAAATACAGATCGATAACGGATGCATTCAACTCAATATAAAGTAATAATCTTTGCCTGGTAAAACATTGAGGAAGCTCATTGAGACGATTGATCATTTCTCTACTTGCTATGGCCATGTTAACGGCATGTGGAGAAGCTCCACCCCAACTCGATCAAATAAAAGAGCGAGGCGAGTTGCGCGTGCTAAGCCGATACAGCCTTACCAGCTATTACGTTAAGGGCAATGATGCTCTGGCGGGCTTTGAATATGAGCTTGCTGAACGCTTTGCTGATCGCCTGGGTGTCAAACTCAAAGTCATTGTGCCTGAAAATCTCGGCACCATGCTGCATATGATTGAAGAAGGCCGCGCAGACATTGCTGCCGCCGGTTTAACCGTTACCGAACAGCGTAAAGAATTATTACGCTTTGGCCCAGTTTATCATGAAGTCACACAGCAGCTCGTCTATAAACATGGCAATATCAGGCCGAAAGATATTACTGATATCGTCAACGGCACTCTGGAAGTCGTAGCCGATAGTAGTCATGTAGAACAATTACAGGCATTACAACAGGAAATACCAGAACTCTCCTGGCGCGAGAATAAAGAATTGGACAGTCGAGGCTTACTCGAACTGGTGCAATTAGAACTGATTGATTACACCATCGTTGACTCGAATGAAATGTCAGCAAATCAATCACTATTCCCCGAACTGCGTGTCGCTTTTGATATTTCTGACCCTCAGCCATTAGCTTGGGCTATGGCCCCCACAGATGATGAATCACTTTATCTTGAGGTAGTGGATTTTTTCCATGATATTGAAGCCTCTGGTGAACTGGATAAGTTAATAGAAAAATACTATGGCCATATTCGTCGCTTTGATTATGTCGATACGCGTGCCATTCATCGTCGTATTCAAACGCATTTGCCACAATACAAAGACTTATTCAAAGCGGCAGCAGATGAATATGGTTTTGACTGGCATATTCTGGCGGCCATGGCTTATCAGGAATCGCATTGGAATCCAGAGGCCGTTTCAAGCACCGGCGTAAAAGGTTTGATGATGCTAACGCGATCTACAGCAAAACAGCTTGGCGTGACCGATCGAGAAGATCCAGAGCAAAGTATCTTCGCTGGTGCAGCTTACTTAGCATCGTTATATAGTCGCCTGCCCGAACGTATAAAAGATCCTGACCGTACCTGGTTTGCTTTAGCTGCCTACAATACAGGTCTTGGCCATCTTGAAGATGCCAGAGTGATCACCCAAAGCATTGGTAAAAATCCGGACTCATGGTCAGATGTCAGAGAAAGCCTGCCATTACTATCAAAGAAAAAATGGTACTCAAAAACCAAACATGGTTATGCTCGCGGCAGTGAGCCGGTGAGATATGTACAAAATACACGTCGTTATTTAAATATCATCTTACATCATGAAGATATGACCACGCCTGCAGCACCATCTATACCTGATGTAGACGAAAAATTACCTGCAGCCTTATAAAAAAAGCCCGGTGAACCGGGCTTTTTTCTATTACTTCTCAGATGATTTTTCTATCAGGAAATTCACAACGTTAAATAACTCAGGTACCCCGCCCGCTGTACTGGCATCCGTACGATAAGCACCATTAACAATAAAAGATGGTACGCCTGTGATACCTGACGTTTGGCTCATGACAAGCGCTTTTTTGACTTTTGCTTTCACACTGAAAGAATTCATTGTTTTCTTGAACTCTTCACGGTCAATACCTTGCTCAGCAACAAAATCAAGCAGTTGATCTTCAGACGTTAAACGGCGTTTTTCAACGTGAATCGCATTGAATAATTTTGAATGAATTTTATCAAGATTACCCATAGCTTCAGCGGCATAATACACTTTTGCCAACTCTAACCAGCTGTCACGGAAAATCGCAGGCACTTTCACAAAGTGTACATTTTCTGGCAATGTTTTTTTCCAGGCATCCACTTCAGGCTCTAATTTAAAGCAGTGTGGGCACGTGTAAGAAAACATTTCAACGACTTCAATTTTATTATCATCCGGTGTCGCTAATTTCTCAGTAGTCGGAAAATAATGGGTGCCTTCAACGAAATTCATCGGCACAGCAGAAGCTGCCGTTGAAACCAGGCCTAAAAATAGTCCTGTCGCAAGGGTTTTCATTAATTTCATCATCGTTGAGTATCCTTTATTTTCAATTAATTATTACAATGTGCCATACGAATGAAGGCCACTTAAGAACATATTGACACCAAGAAAGGCAAATAAGGTCACGAATAACCCAACGATTGCCCACCATGCCATAGGTTTCCCGTTCCAACCTTTCGTTAAACGCATATGAAGCCAAGCAGCGTAGTTCAGCCAGACAATTAATGCCCAGGTTTCTTTGGGATCCCATGACCAATAACCACCCCAGGCTTCTGCCGCCCATAAGGCACCTAAAATAGTTGCTAGAGTGAAGAAAGCAAAACCCAAAGCAATAGTCTTGTACATTAAGTCATCCATCAGACCTAATTCAGGCATCGCCTTAACCCAGCGGCTGTCAGGATTAACCTGCTGTCTCCATACCACCAGCAAATAGGCCACACCTATCATCGCTGCCATGGAAAAAGCACCGTAGCCAATAAAATTGGCAGGCACATGAATTTTCATCCAGTAGCTTTGTAGTGCTGGCACAAGCGGCTGAATCTCATGAGCATTTCGTTCAAAGCTATACCAGAGTTGGAAAATAACCGCGGCGCTAATCACCAATAAAACGAAGCCACCCAAACTACGGGTTTGATAACGGCGTTCATAAAACAGATATAACAAAGCAGTCACTACCGAAAAAAGAATAAAGACTTCATAGAGATTACTGACAGGGATATGGCCAATATCCGCACCATGCAGATATGACTCACGCCAACGCACCATAAGTCCGATCATACCCATCGTAACCGCTGCCCAGGTTAAGCCAGTACCGACTTTTTCTGTAAAACCGGAACGAAAAATATTGCCAGCGAAATACGTCACCGTCGCCATCACAAATAAAGCACTCATCCACATAAAGGCAGACTGACTGGCAAGTATATAATTGAGCCAGAAGTTAGATTCTCCCGCTTGCAGGTTTTGGCCATACAATGAAACAGCTATCAAGCTAAGCGCTGCAACAACCAGGCTGTGCCAACGAAACCCCGGCCAATATTGGCCAAGAAAACCCATCCCGATTGCTGTCAGAGCAATGATGGTAATTTCATAATAATCGAGAATCTCGTAATAAGTACCTATTAAACCGACACTAACTAATACCATTAACACACGCCAGAACCAGGCTGCCCATGGTGTCTGTTGCGTCGAGTTCATTGTTGAGAGGTGTGCTGTCATATATTTTGCCTCATCCCATAGCAGAAACTAAGAACATCATGCTTAGTCAGAGTTCCGCGACTCTGACTGAAGTTTTGCTTTGATATCCTCAAAATAACTATCAAATTCGCGAGGGTTTCTATTCGTCATCCCCGCCAGATAAATTTGTGATTTACCCTCTTTTTCAGTAACCCAAGCCCAGAAACGTCGCTGTGGTAAATAAAATAATAAAAACACACCCGCGATGAGGAATGCACAGCCTAAATAGACAATACTTTTTCCTGGCGCATGCGCTATTTGTAAGCCTGTTGACTGAATTTGATGGTAATCGGTTAATTGCAAAAACACGGGAGAACCGTAGCGCGGTAAACTGCCTATCGCGTCAATCGCATCCTGTAGAAACAAAATCTGAGACTGATTAACTGTCTCATTTTGTTGCAAATCCAAGCCTGAAAAGTAAATACGGCCCAACATTTCTCTTAACATCGCTAAATAAGCTGGAGCTAAGGCATCACGCTCGGATTCTGGTAAGGTTTTTTCGATAAAGTCACTCACTTCACCAAAACCACCGCGGTTAAACATCTCAACCAAGGTTTCCAATGTTTTTTGTAAACTTTGTGCTAATACGTCATCATCCGTCGTTTTTAGGCTGGCAAGCGTAGCTTGTTTCATTTCTTCAGCAGCTTGCTTAACCACGGTTTCATCATGTAATCGTTTCAGGAAATGATAGAAGCCTTCCAGACCGTCATTATCATCAGCAGGTATATATAGATAAGCAAACTCCTCTGCTGGTGAGCTACGCACACCACTTAAATAAAAATATCTGCCATCACGTTCTACCGGATTCATATAATTCTGATATTCCAATGCTTCACCGGTAGGGGCTCGAAGCTTGAATCCGACGCTTGGACCAAAATTGCGTACATTCTGCGGATTATCTTCGGTAGGATCCGGATTGATATTGAAGGGTCTAAAGTCGGTGATTTCAAGCTGCATTTCTTTATCACCCCACAACATTTGCTGAGTATCAAAGACTTTTGTCTGCAAGCTGACGGGCTCACCTTTTTCTGAAAACAAAGGCCATGCTTTTAATGTCAGCTCAGAGCCACCATCACCGAAGCTGGCCTGGTAGATGGCATAACCTTTATAGATAAGTGGGTGGTTGACCGCAATCGTCGCCTCAAGTGGCTTTTTCAAATCGGGATCATGAATGACCAAATCAGATTCAAACGACTTCGGCTGCCCGGTTGGGTAATGTTCTATACGAAACTCTTTTACTTCGATGGTGAAAGGTAAGTTTTGCACTAAATACCCATCACGCATGGCCAGATAAGCGACACTCGCTGCTCTGCCTTCCGGAATACTGACACTGCCTCTGAAGGCTTGCGGACCGACAGGAAGACGGCTTTCTTTTGGAATTTGTGGCAAGGGTAAATTACGCGTTTCAACATGAATGCGCCCCTGCCATTCGGCAAGTTTTAATGGTAAGTTGCTATCAAACAGACCGCCTACACAGATAACAATAATCGCCACATGCGTCAGTATGTATCCAAGACGATTCATGCCACCGCGCATTGCAGAGACTAAAATACTGCCATTCTTATCCGTTATTCGAGTTCTGTAACCATTAGATGAGAGTGTAGATTGAAGAGATTCTACCGTTTGTGCTTGAAGCTGAGGCACTTCCCATTCGCTACGATGATGCATTGACCGTAACGATTTCAGTTGCACATTGGTTCTCAGATTGAACATATCCTTGAACATTGAAGGCGCGTGACGAAACACACATACGGATGTCGAGATCACCAGTAAAGCTAGGATGGCTAAAAACCAAATCGCACTGTAAACATCATATAAGCCCAGCTTTTCAAAAACGTCAAACCAATACGGGCCAAACTTTATAAGATAATCAGGATAGGGTTGGTTTTGCTGAAGAACGGTGCCGATTACAGAGGCGATAGCTAGGGTGATCAATAAAGTGATCGCTAATTCCATCGTACCTAAAAAGTGGAAAACCCGCCAAGCGAAACTGCGATGAGAAACTGATGAATCCTGATTTTGTGACATGGGGTGAGCCTTGAAACGAGTTCCGTTACTCGATTTTTTAATATTCTCTGCATAGCTAACAGACTTAGCTATGCAGAGAAAATGTGACGATTATTTCAAACCAAAGACATAAGCAGAAACCGCTTTAATTTCAGCTTCACTCATTTTGCTAGCCACATCACGCATCATGCCGTTAGGGTCATTGGCTCTTTCCCCTTTAGCAAAAGCATGAAGTTGAGCTTCCACATAGGTGCTGTATTGTGATGATAATTTAGGCCACTTTGCTGCTGGCACACCATTACCATTTGGACCATGACATGCCATACACGCAGGAACGCCAGTTTCTTTATTACCCGCACGGAAGATTTTTTCACCAGCTTCGACTAAATCTTCAGAAACGGCACCAGGCGCCATTTTTTTACTGGCAAAATAGGCCGCTAAATCGGCCATATCTTGCTCTGATAAATTCGCCACCATCGGTGCCATCAATGCGTTTTGACGCTCACCGCTTTTAAAATTAGCTAATTGTTTTTCGAGGTATCCGGCATTTTGTCCGGCTAATTTAGGAAAGGCATCTGACAAACTATTTCCATCTGTACCATGGCAAGCCGCACAAACAGCCGCTTTTTGCTTACCAGCGTTAATATCACCAGCCGCCATTGCCTGAGCACTCATCGTAACTGCCACGCCAAGCATGACCATCTTCAATAATTTTTTCATTATTTTATTACCTGAAAACTAAGCTAAATCATCATCGAGAACTTTGGGTATGCTACTCTTATTAAGATAATTTTTCACCCAAAATGGTTCCATGTCACAACTATATAGAAAAGCTTATTATAACGGCAGTGCCACCGAGCTGTCCCAGCTACCGGAAGATAGTGGGTATGAGGTTGCGTTTGCTGGCAGGTCAAATGCCGGAAAATCCAGTGCAATCAATTGCATAACAGGCATCAGCGCGCTAGCAAGGACAAGTAAAACGCCAGGTCGCACACAAATGATCAACTTCTTCAGCTTTGATGATCAGCGAGCTTTAGTCGATCTTCCCGGCTATGGCTATGCCAAAGTCCCTGAAAAAATGAAGTTAAAATGGCAGCATACTTTGGCTCAATATCTAGAAACACGTCAGTGTTTGCGGGGAATGATGCTAATGATGGATATTCGTCATCCATTGAAGCCATTTGATATACAAATGCTCACCTGGGCTAATCAGGCGGATTTACCGGTTCATATACTGCTGACTAAGTCTGACAAACTCAAAAAAGGTGCCGGTAAACAAAGCTTATTATCTGTAAGAAATGAATTGCAAAAACTGTCATTAAAAGCTTCTGTGCAGCTTTTTTCCTCGCTCAACAAATCTGGTAAAGAGGAAGCTATTCAAAAGCTAGATGACTGGTTTGAAGTCACTGATGATGCGATCCCCCCTACTGTTGACTAGATCTTATTAGCCATGAGCAAACAACGACTTAAAAGCCGACGTCAGTTTCTTCAAGGCACGGCTTTAAGTAGTGTTTTTCTTGGCTTTAGTTTACCCGTTAAAGCGCAGTCATCATTAACTGAACTCCAGCAGATACTGCCTGAGTCGATGCTAAAACCAGGCGCTAACTTTAGTAATTATGGGCAGCCTTCTATTTACGAAAAAGATATCATTCGCTGGATATCGGCCAACCCCAATGTGCCTGGCAACGGTGTCTCCTGGACACCTTTAGAAGAGTTACAAGGCACCATTACTCCTAACGGCCTGCATTATGAACGTCATCATAATGGTGTGCCTGATATCAATCCATCGACACATGAAATCATGATAGACGGTTTGGTCGATACCCCTTTAACCTTTTCGATTGATGCCTTAAAACGTTATCCACAAACCACAAAAATCTGCTTTATAGAATGTGGCGGTAATAGTAATGCTGGCTGGCGTAGTTCGCCCATCCAATCTGCTGCAGGTTATGTGCACGGACTTGTTTCTAATGCTGAATGGACCGGTGTGCCACTCAAACTTTTATTAAATGAATGTGGTGTCCAACCGAGAGCGAAATGGGCGATAGCAGAAGCCGCCGATGGTGCCGCACTCAATGTCAGCGTTCCTATTGAAAAACTAATGAACGATGCAATATTGGCGCTGTATCAGAATGGCGAACGACTTCGACCAGAAAATGGTTATCCTGTCCGGTTGCTGCTGCCTGGTTGGGAAGGAATCGTCAATGTGAAATGGCTAAGGCAATTAACATTAGTTGAAGAGCCTGCGATGACCCGTGATGAAACGGCTCAGTACACTGACTTATTACCTAGCGGTAAAGCTAGGCAATTCAGTTTTCCCATGCAAGCCAAGTCTCTTATTACCAGCCCTTCAGTTGGTATGACACTGCCGGGTAATCCAGGTATTTACCAAGTTACTGGGCTTGCCTGGTCGGGTAATGGCAAAATCAGCAAAGTCGATGTCTCAGCTGATGGTGGTAAAACCTGGGTGGAAGCTGAGCTCCAGGCCCCAATTCTGGATAAAGCCTTCACCCGCTTTAGTCTGCCATGGCAGTGGCAAGGTCAATACGCCGTATTACAAAGCAGGGCAACGGATGAAACAGGTTATCAGCAACCGACTCGTGAAGCGCTTATCACCGAACGTGGAGACAACAGTTTTTTCCACTACAACGCTATTGTCAGTTGGGAAGTTAATGAAGACGGTCAGATTAGTCATATCTATCTTTAATAGATATCTCATCTTTGTTTTACTATTTCCTGCGACACTTGTCGCCGAGCCACTCTTTCAGCCTTTGGGCAAAAATGCTGAACAAGCATCGCAGCAATCAGCATGGAACCTCACTATTACACCGGATGGAAAAAACTTACCCGCAGGGCATGGTAATGCACAGCAAGGGGAGCAACTGTTTAAACAACACTGTGCAAGCTGTCATGGGTTTGGTGCTATAGGCGCCAGCGCAATGCCTCTGGTCGGAGATGTCGGTTCATTAACCGAGGAGTATCCAGAGAAAACGGTAAACAGTTATTGGCCTTATGCAACAACACTTTACGACTATATTCGTCGTGCGATGCCAACATCAGCCCCTTTTTCTCTAACAAGTAATGAAATCTACGCACTTTGCGCTTATATTTTAAATCAGGATGATATACTCAAGAACGATGTGGAACTCAATGAAGTCACACTACCTCAGGTAAAGATGCCTAATCGGGATGGGTTTTCTCCCGTCTATCCAAACAAACGCTGAAATAATTTAAGGATCTGTCTATGAGCCCACGTTACGCATGTACTGCTAACCCCGCCCCAGAATTATTCAATACCGAAAAGCTAGGGATGAATAGCGATGCTCTTATCAAAGATTTCAAACGTTATTACGGTACACACTTAGCTCAGGATAAAGGTTGTGCTTCAGGTCATTACCTCTACTCATCACTGGCACTGACATTAAGAGACCGGCTGTTCAACCGCATGAAGCATACTAAGCACACCTATGCAGAAAAGCAGTGTAGACATGCTTATTATCTGTCAATGGAATTTCTGATGGGTAGAGCCATGGGCAATGCGGTTCTAAACCTCGGATTAGAAAAAGAAACGACCAAAGCACTCAATGAACTCCATTTAAACTTTGAAGATTTAATCGAAATGGAACACGACGCCGGGCTCGGTAATGGCGGTCTCGGGCGATTAGCTGCTTGCTTTATAGATAGCTGTGCCACCTTACAACTCCCCGTTACAGGCTATGGCCTGCGTTATGAATATGGCATGTTCCAGCAACGTATCGAAAACGGTTTTCAGGTGGAAAAACCTGATCACTGGTTACAGGATGGTAATCCATGGGAACTGGAACGTCCGGAATTTACCCAACGGGTTAAATTTGGCGGTCACACCGAATATCACCCAACCGACAGTGGTGATATGAAAGTCCACTGGGTCAACACAAATGATGTACTCGCTATCCCTTTTGATCTGCCCATTCCCGGTTATCAAAATGGCACAGTTAACGTGCTGCGTTTATGGAAAGCCGGTGCCACCGATGAGTTTAACCTGGAAGACTTCAACTCAGGCTCTTACACCGAAGCGGTTGCTGCCAAAAATGAAGCTGAAAATATCAGCATGGTGCTTTACCCCAATGATGCCAGTGAGAATGGTAAAGAACTTCGTCTGCGCCAACAGTACTTCTTAGCCTCAGCCAGTCTGCAGGACATCCTCGATTATTGGGTCACGACACATGGTGAATCCTTCGATAATTTTGCTGAGAAAAATTGTTTCCAATTAAATGACACCCACCCGACTGTAGCTGTTGCCGAATTGATGCGCCTGTTAATGGATGAACATGGATTAGGCTGGGAAAAAGCATGGGAAATTACTTCCAGCACCATGGCCTACACCAACCATACCCTGTTACCAGAAGCATTAGAGCGCTGGCCAGTCAATATGTTTGGTCGTCTGTTACCACGCATTCTGGAAATTATTTACGAAATTAATGCTCGTTTCCTACGTGAAGTCGCCACTCGTTGGCCTGGAGACAAAGCGCGCCTTGCACGCATGTCTATTATTGAAGAAGGCGGTGAAAAACAAGTTCGCATGGCGCATCTGGCCATCGTCGGTAGCTTCTCCATCAATGGCGTCGCGGCCTTACACTCAGAGTTACTGAAAAAAGGCTTATTCCACGACTTTTACGAACTCTGGCCACATAAATTCAATAACAAAACCAATGGTGTGACACAACGCCGCTGGCTCGCCTGGTGTAATCCAGACTTAAGTGAACTCATCACAGACACCATTGGTGATAACTGGATTACCCAGCTGACTGAGCTGAAAAAACTGGAAGCCTATGCCCATGACAAGGCTTTCCAAAAGAAATGGCATGCCGCTAAACTTGCCAATAAACAACGTTTGGCAAAATTAGTAAATGATAGCTGTGGCGTGGAGTTCAATCCTGAAGCTATGTTTGATATTCAGGTAAAACGCATTCATGAATACAAACGTCAGCTACTTAATATTCTGCATGTTATTCACCTTTATGACCGTATCAAACGCGGCGATACCAAAAATATGACGCCGCGCTGTGTACTGTTTGGTGGCAAAGCAGCACCGGGTTATGTCATGGCAAAACGCATCATCAAACTGATTAATAATGTTGCCAGCACAGTGAATAATGATCCGGATGTGGGCGATCTGTTAAAAGTCGTCTTTTTGCCAAACTATCAAGTTTCAGCCATGGAAGTGATTTGCCCAGCGGCTGATTTATCAGAACAGATCTCTACCGCCGGTAAAGAAGCCTCTGGTACAGGCAATATGAAATTTATGATGAACGGCGCGATGACTATTGGAACACTGGATGGGGCCAATATTGAAATCCGTGATGAAGCCGGCGCTGAAAACTTCTTTCTGTTCGGTCTGACTGAAGACGAAGTCACTGAGCTCAAGCCCACCTACAATCCACGGTTTATTATTGATAATGATGCCGATCTGAAACGCGTCGTCAACTTGTTAGAATCAGGCCACTTCAACCAATGTGAAGAAGGTGCTTTTGATGACATTATTGCTGCTTTCACCAGCCCCAATGACCCATGGATGACGGTTGCAGACTTCCATAGCTATGTGGAAGCCCAGCAACGTGCAGCGGAAGTCTATCAAGACAAAGAACGCTGGATAGCAATGAGTATTATGAACAGTGCTAACAGTGGTATGTTCTCTACCGACAGAACCATGGAAGAGTACAACAACGATATCTGGAAATTAGAAAAAATTAATCCACGCTTTTAATTTTGAGCGGCCAAGAGGGTGTTAACGACTCTCTTGGCCAAACACCTCTTGAGCCGTAGCAGATTGTCAGCAAAGTCCGTATAATCTTCGGCTCAACTTCACGCGCCTGTAGCTCAGTTGGATAGAGTACCAGTTTCCGAAGCTGGGGGTCACAGGTTCGATTCCTGTCAGGCGCGCCATTTTGTTTATCAGACACCCACTTCCAATTATCAGCTCTTGTGAACTCTTTATGTCGCATCACCAGAAAGTCGGCTTGCTTATCAGTACATTTGCCAACATGAGCAGATGAGGACAAAAAAACCTAGACCTTGAACAATGACAGTTTCTTTTGCAATCTGCTGGCAGCCAAATCCAATTCATTACTGACACCACGCAGTTGCTGTGCCCCTTTTGAAGTTTGATGCACTAAACGGGAAACCTCAGAAAGATTATGACTGACTTCATCACACACCGCACTTTGTTGTTCCGTTGCAGATGCAATCTGTAAGGCCATCTCAGTAACATCTTCAATGGCTTGGTTAATATCATCCAAAACTGACTCAGCCTCTTGCGCCAACTTCACTGTTTCTGCCACATGTTCACCCGTAAGCCGCATCATTGTCGTTGCGAGCCGATCATCTTTCTGTAAAACAATCAGCCTGTCATTAATGTCAGCGGTAGTCTGTTGCGTTCGACTTGTCAGCATTTTAATCTGTTTAGCCATCTCATTGAGATCAAGCTTGTTATCATCAGCACTATCAGATTGTGCGATCGCCATCTCCATTAAATGATTAGTCTCTTGCGCAATCATATCTATGACAGAAAGACTTTGCGCAATGTCATGGCTGCTTTTCTCCAGTTCTTGTAAAGCCGCTTCTGATTGACGAAATGACTCACCGACCCGGTTAATGGATACGGCTTTTTTCTGCACCACTTCAGATCCTAAGGATGCTGCATCACTCGCATACTGGACATATTGTGATGTTCGCTCGGCACTTGCGGCAATTTGCTGCGCTGAAGCAGCCATCTCACTCATGGCCAGCACCATATCCTCGATCAGGCTCTCTTGCTCCAACATCTGCATGCTAGTCTCTACACTGATCTTACGTCCATCCGCCGATAAGGCACTGACATCACTCGCTACCGGAAGCAGTTGCTGAACCAGGTTACGTAACTTTTCGATAAAGATATTGAGTAGACCAGACAATTTACCTGTTTCATCGCGGTAGCTAATATTGAGCCGCTGTGTCAGGTCGCCTTCTCCCTCGGCTATCGAAGCCACTAGTTCAGTCATTTCAGTCAAAGGTCGGATACTTTTACGAGCCACCAGCCATATCGTTAGCATACCAAGTAGTGAAAGCAATACCCCTAATATGGTGGTTGTACTTATAAATCGTTTCTGTGCTGCCTCCAGAAACTGATTTTGTTCAGTCACATCGGCCATGACTATCTTTTCTGGTACTTCCAAATAAGTAATCCATCGTTGATCATTACCTGGTAGATGAAATGGTTTCATTACTATGAACTGTTGCTTGGAATTAATGATCCGGGTCTCACCACTGGCAGCCACTTCTCTGAGATTTTCACGTATTGATGAATCCAACACTCTCAAGTCTTGACCAATTAAATAAGGGTGTTGGCTGTAGCCGGAAATAATACCGCTAGGACTAACCAACAGCGTTCTTCCTTCACCATTGTATAGTCGCTTTTCAACATCAGTAATTACTGACTGCAGGAAACTGGCTGAGATATCTACACCAGCGATACCAATAAATTTTCCATTACGTTTGATAGGAGCAACAAGACTACTGAGCAAAACCTGTTTATCGTCTACAGGATAAAGATAAGGATCGATAACACAGCTCTTGCCACTCTCTTTAGAACAGAGGTAATACTCTCCGGCCCTGACCCCATTATCATCCAATGTGCGATCTTCCAGGCCTTCCAGCAATGCGACCATAAAACCGTTGTTATCCCTCGTCACATAAGGCTTGAATCGTCCCGAGGCATCACTGCCAAGCGCATTCTTTTTCAGATTATCGGCACCATCAATCTCATTAGGTTCAAAAGCCACATAAGTCGCCAGGAAGTCGGGATGATCGGCCAAAGTTTGTTCCAGCATGCTAATGGCCAATTGTCGTCGGTCTATATTACTTTCTGAATTTACGACGGCCTGCATGGCAGAGGCAATAGCTTGTATTGCCTGCATAGCTGACATCAGGGGGGTGGATAGTTCCTTCGACGCATCACTGGCCAGCACCTCAAGATAATCTTCAACTTGACCACGAGTCACATCATAACTCTTACTGGCAAGGCTTTGCTTTATTTTGTCAAACTGCCAAAGTCCCACCAAGACAGCCATCAAAACAATGCTAAGGAGGCCAAGCCCAGCCCAGATGCTGAAACGTTGTTGAATGGAAAAGTGCATTCTTTACTCCCGAAATGTCATCACCGAACGCTATTTAATACCAGAGCTTGTCTCAAAGCTTTCTGATAACGGCGGACAAATCTGTCACACTTTTTGTTGCAGTGCAATTATCGTCGTTTTCCTGGAAGAGAATTCGGTTGCCCTGTTGTTAGTGCAGACATTTTCAGCCATTTTGATGCAGTTAACTTCAACGTTCTAATTCAAGCTAATGAATATCACGCCAGATGATCCTAATCAAAAGCCGTCATATGACACGTAAAGCAATAAATCTTCAACCTCTTTAAAGCTGGCTCACCTTCATTTCATCTTAGCCTGCCCGAACCAGTTCTTGGAAAAATGCAACAAAAATAGGGGCTGACGGTTAAAACGATATTCATCCTTTCAGCAGGCGAATAAATAATAGTCAGGATTGATGCTCATACTGATGCTGTTTTTTTTGCTGTATAACTGAAGCAACCAATATACCAACTTCGTATAACACCCACATGGGGATCGCCAGCATAAATTGAGAAATAATATCAGGCGGAGTAATAATGGCACCAACAATGAACGCACCAACAATGACGTATGAACGGGCTTGCTTTAGCGCCACAACACTGACCATACCTGCCGCAACCATAAGCACTACTGCTATGGGTGTTTCAAAGGCCAGACTGAATGCGATAAAAAGGAGAATGGTAAAGTCTAAATATTTACCAATATCTGTCATTACGGCAACTCCCTCTGGTGCTGTACTGGTGATAAAACCAAACACGACTGGAAAGACCAGGAAGTAGGCAAAAGCCATCCCACAAAGGAAAAGTAACACGCTCGCTATAACCAAGGGAGCGACCAGGTGGCGTTCATTAGCATATAGTCCGGGGGCAATAAAAGCCCACACTTGGTAAAGCGTATAAGGTGATGAAAGGATAAATGCAGATAACATCACCACCTTGAGAGGAACAAAGAATGGGGTGGTAACTTCAGTAGCAATCATTTGCCCACCCTCAGGCAAAGCCTGAAGTAAGGGGCTGGCCAAAAACTGATAAATATCGTTAGCAAAAGGAAATAATGCAAGCATGACAACAAAGATGCCAGCCACGATTTTCAATAAGCGGTTACGAAGTTCCAATAAGTGGCTGAAAAATTCTTCTTTGCTACTCACGAGCAGATTCCTTCTGATTTGACAGTGGTTGTTTTTGTTCAGTCTCTGCATCGATTAGCTGAGTGGAAGCCGGATCTTCTGCTTCTGAAACAGTCGTTTCACGACGACGGATCACGTCAGCAACTGGCTGCATGCCTTTACGCAGTTCCTCATTAAGGCCTTTGTTATGCAGGTTTAGCTCTTCCTGTAAACGGAGTAAGTCACTCTTTTTCATCTCTTGGTCAATGTCATTTTTAATCGTACTCATAAACCGTTGCATGCGTCCGACCATTACACCCAGGGTTTGTGCCAGCTTTGGTAATTTATCAGGGCCAATCACAATGAGCGACACCACAAAAATGACAACCAGTTCAGGGAAAGCGATATTAAACATAGTTAAGGCAAGCTGAGCTTATTGCTTCTGCTTAACTTTGTCGTTCACATTGTCAGTTTGGCTGACAGCATGCTCGATAACAGTTGCGTTTTGCTCTTCACTCATAGCTTGTTTAAAGCCTTTAACAGCACCGCCCAGATCACCACCTAAGTTACGTAACTTTTTGGTACCAAAAACCAGAGCAACTACAACTAGAACGACCAACCAATGCCAAATGCTAAATGAACCCATTATTTTGTCTCCTTAAAATGATGCAGAAAAATTAACTATCTGTCTTAAAAATGACTCACTGAAGTCATTACTGACGAGATCTTTCGAGCGTTTCACTCGGGCACTCACCGAATAACTCCCGATAATATCGAGCGAATAAACTCATATGCCAAAACCCCCAGTGTGAAGCTACACAAGCAATATTGTTAACCAGCTCAGACTGGTACTGAAGCTCAGCCCTGATTTTGTGAAGACGAATATTCCGCATATAAGTAACGGGGGTGATTCCGAGCACTTGCTGAAAAGCATGGTTTAATGTCCGTCGACTAATATTCAAAGAAGTGCAAATGTCACCGATTGTGATTGGATCACAGTGTTGCGCAAGAGTGAGTTCACGAACACTTTTAACAATATAACGGTGAACTCTGTATTCATGCTGACGACTATTATTACTACTTACCGCCGAGAGCGCCTCAATACATATACCGAATACAGAGTCTTCAAATTGACGCCAACTGTTTGGATGACTAACCCCGTCCTGAATATTCTTCGCCATGTGTTCTGTGCCAATATATAAAATGGCTAACAAGCGGCTCTGTATGGCGGGTGGCAATCTTTCAACCGGATTTACCTTCTTCATAAGATGACGAAGATCTACCTTTTCAACCCTTTCAGCATATTCTTCAAGCCTTTGTTCAGAAATGACTGCGGCATTGATTTCAGATGAATGAGAAGTTCTAAATAGCAGTTCATCATTTTTATCCAGGGTAATCAGTGAGTGTTTATTTAACTTACTACCACACCATAAAGCATTGCCTTCAACAATTGTTGGCAAACCGATGACATAACTATCTGGTGGCGCACTGGCTAATTCATCTACAGAACGGTTCATTCCTTCACGGAAAATCTGCACACCCTGACAAGCAACACTCGTAACGGTTCCAGAAAATTGTCCCTTGTCTAATTGCGTGTAATCCTGAGACCACATTGGCAATGCTGCCGCTTGTTCAAGCACATCTGTCAACTTGGAGCGTACGGCATTTATTTCTAATTTATCTAGATCGTCATCTACCCATATCTTTTCTTGATTCATATTTCTCTCCCTCGCAACCAGACTATCGATTGACCGGACCTTATTGATTTTATTAAAGAAGTCCTGGTTCACCTGTTTTGTTGTTTTTATCAGGTCGATTGCTGGTAGTTACCATAATATGTCTTTTTTCAGATAGCTATAGTAGAAATCGGCAAGACATTTACCTGGCTTATGAACTTTTCGTTATACCGAACGCTATATGGTTGCCCCTCCCACACACGAATGAGGCAACGTGCGGTGCTAACGTTCATCTCATAAACAATGAATTTTAGTCATGCAATCATTGACCAGAGCAGTGGTCATTTCTGTTCATTGACATAAGAAATTAAGGGGTTAAAGCAGCTTCGGCCCGTTTGATTATATGAAAATCAGCAGTGACTTCGAAAATAGATAACACAAAGTTCCAACTCAAAGACTGAGTTGATAGCAAGAATCGGCAACATCAACGCCTCTTATCTCCAATCTGATACTTCAATGCCAGTTTTTGATACTGGCCCATATTTCCCTATGGCTATAGTTGTTACGGAATTATTTCATCAACAACAAGAGACCATTGGTCCAAGGAGGTAGAGAGTGAGAACAGATATAAACGCTGGCCATTATAGCCAGTCATCCACAGTCCCTAATAGTGCGGCCTGTGTGCCTGATGCCATTAATTTCTCAGAGTCAAAATCATCAGGCCAAAGGTTTGTCATCATGTTATCGGCAATGGCTATTGGTGTCACGGCAGGCATTCTATTGAATGAACAAATGACAACGACGCTGACAGGGATGTTTCTGGTTTTAACCTTTATTGGGGGCCTGTTATCCACTTGGTCACCATGTGGGTATTCAAGCCTGAGTCTGCTGAGACCAGCAGGAAAATATTCTTTTAGTTCAGTAGCCCGCTGGACACCTACCTTTATTACTCATGCAATAGGTTATGGCATCGGTGCATTGATGCTGGGTGGAGCTCTTGGCTTGGTTGGCGCATTCCTTTTCGAACAGTTGGCGTTCAGTCATATGGTCATGGGACTAGCTGTACTCGCCATTGGCTACGGTGCGCATCAACTTGGCTTTTTGAAAATGCCTTATCCCCAACGTCGTGCACAAGTACCACATGATGCTCGCTTTCGTTTTCGCTCATCAACAATAGGTCTGTTGTATGGCTATGCACTGGGGATGAATTACCTGACTTATGTGCAAACCCCAACACTGTACATCGTGACGGGTGCTGCATTACTTACTGGTGATATTACTTCAGCTATCACCATCATCGCTGTATTCAACATCGGGCGTTGTCTACCCGTGGCGGTGAACTTTTTGCCTATTTCCAATCAGGCTGTTCAAGCTTGGCTGGCGAAATGGCAGGAACGTGCTGTTGAACTGGATGGATTTCTCTTGCTGGCAATTGGCACCATGGCATTAACCATGCTCACGCTCTAAATACAGGCAAGACTAAGTCCTTAAACCATAATAAATCATAAAATAGTTTGGAGAAGATATGACTATATTTAATGTTAACTCAAAGCTGCGACAACAAGGGCTGCTAGCCGGAATTATTGCTGCAGCATTTGCCACTACGACCCCTGTATTAGCTGATATTGCCGTCGAGCAACAATCGGTATCTATCGCCCCTGAAAGTGACTCAAAACGTGTGTATGTCACTGACCCTGGTCATTTCCAAATGACCTCACAAGTTTTCACTATTGATGGTAAAACCAGTAAGCTGTTAGGTATGGTCGATGCTGGCAAATTACCGCATGTTTTAGTAGGTGACAAAGGTAAATTTCTGGCCGTAGTCAACACTTGGTACGATCGTATCGCCCGCGGTAACCGTGATGATTACATTGAAGTATTTGATACCCGTACACACGATGTGACCGCTGATATTGATATTCCAGAAGGTCGTTTTCTGACGGGTGTTTTCCCTCACATGGCAACATTGAGTGTTGATGACAAACATCTGTTATTCCAACAATTCTCACCCGTACCAGCCGTTGGTCTTGTGGATCTGGAAAACAACAAGTTCGTCAAAATGATAGATACACCTGATTGTTACCACCTATTCCCAGCACCAGATCAAAACGTGTATATGCATTGTCGTGATGGCTCTTTACTGCAAATCAGCTATGACGCTGATGGAAATTCAAAGCAGCAACATAGCAAGGTATTTCATGCTGAAGACGAGTACTTGAGTAATATGCCGTACTATTCTGATGTAACTAATCACTTGGTCTGGCCTGATTATGAAGGACAAATATTCCAAGCTGAATTAACTGCATCAGGAGCCAAATTCAAGAAACCTTTTGAAGTCTTTACGGAAGAAGAAAAAGCTCAAAACTGGCGTCCTGGCGGCTGGCAACTGATTACCGTTCACGATAAAACGAACGAACTTTATCTTCTTGCTGATCAACGTGCCGAATGGACACATAAGTCACCAAGCCGTTATGTATTTGTTGTTGATGCAAACACAGGCAAACGTCTTCGTCGTATTGAGCTGAAACACGATGTTGACTCGATTGCGGTCAGTCAGGATGACCAGCCGTATCTGTTTGCTTTGTCAGCGGGCGATAAAACAATGTACACCTTTGATGCCAAGACGGGTAAACAACTCAGTGAAATCGGCAATCTTGGTCGCTATCCGCACATCCTGACTTTACCTCAAGATAGCGAGTAAATCATGAGCTGGTTAATTAACGATCCCGCTCTGTCATTACTGGCAACACTATTTGTAAGCCTGGTGTTAATTGTCGCGGCTGTCTCAAAGCTGAGAATACCTGATGAATTTCAAGGGGTTGTAGACAATTACCGCTTACTACCTGGTTTCATGGTGGCACCAGTAGCCAGAGCCTTACCTGTAGTGGAGCTAGTTTGTGCAGTTGCTTTATTGGTACCAGCCACACGCCAAATAGCGGCTTGGTTAGCAGTAGGACTGTTTGTGATATTTGCTGTTGCATTGGCAATTAACGTCGGTAGAGGTCGCACTCATATTGATTGTGGTTGTGTACGTCGCCCGACTAGTAAGAGTCGCATCGGTATGTTTCATGTCATGCGTGCACTCTTTCTTGCCGGTATTAGCACCTATATCGCTTTTACTTCACTGGAAATTGCAAATATCCCCCTTGCATCTTGGTTAATTGCTGTCGCTTCAGCGGCTCTATTGGCCATGCTCTATGTAGCGGCAGATGTGATGGTAGGACTACCCAATTCTCGTGAATCGAGAACCTAAAATTTAGTAAGGAAAATTTATAATGAGCTTCGATATTCTTATTGCTTCAAATGTATTGTTGTGGGCTGCTTTTTTAGCTTTAGCAGCGCTCATGGTCGGTGTAATCCGTCAAATTGGGTTGCTTCATGAACGTTCTGCCCCACTGGGTGCCATGATGGTTGATCACGGACCTGACATTGGTGACAAATCTCCAGTATTCAATGTTAAAACCTTCACCGATGAGAAAGATGTTCTCGTTGGCCGTGCGATCACACCAGGTCGTCCAAGTCTGTTGATGTTTACTGGTCCATCCTGCCCGGTATGTGCCAAGTTACTACCAATCATCCGCGATGTTGCCGCTTCTGAAGGTGCTGATGTCATTCTGATTAGTGACGGTACTGCCGCTGAACACCGCGAATTCCTCAGCAATCATCCATTGAAAGGTGAGCTTTACATCAACTCACCAGAGATTGGTATGCGTTATCAGATTTCCAAAGTGCCTTACGGTGTATTACTTGATGCAGATGGTGTTATCAAAGGAAAAGGCTTATGCAACACACGTGAGCATGTCGAAAGTCTTTTCGAAACCGTTCGCCTTGGCCACGCTTCGCTACAGAGCTATCTGAAAGACAGCTCTACAGCAAAAGAAGTCAAAGTTGGCGAACAACTGCACTAAGCGTTAATCAGATAGTACATATATTGAAATATAACGGAGAAGGAAAATGACTAAAAAATTAGGATTGGACGCAGCGATTGAAAAACTGAGTCGTCGTACAGCAAACAAAACTGGTCGACGTAGTTTTGTCGGTAAATTAGGAGGTTTCCTGGTCGGTGCCACTTTATTACCACTACTACCCGTTGACCGCCGAGGTCGATTAAGCGAAGCGCATGCAGCTTCAGTCTCAGAGGGTGATGAATTGAGATCAAAATGGACCCCTCAAGATCAGGATCCACAATCCTGTGACTATTGGCGTCACTGCTCTATCGACGGTAACGTATGTGACTGTTGCGGTGGTACCTTGACTTCATGCCCTCCAGGCACAAGCTTGTCACCAAGTTCCTGGGTGGCCAGCTGTTACAACCCTGGTGATGGTCAAACTTACTTGATCGCCTACCGTGACTGCTGTGGTAAACAAACCTGTGGTAGCTGTGCGTGTCTGAATACTGAAGGTGAATTGCCGGTTTACCGTCCAGAATTCTCTAATGACATTGTCTGGTGTTTCGGTGCTGAAAATGATGATATGACTTATCACTGCACTATTTCACCGGTTGTTGGTAAAGCCAGCTAAGTTGGTTTGAGGCATTCAATATTATGAAGATAAAAAGCCTCGTCCTATTGGCATGCACGGTATTTTCCGTGCATGTCAGTCAGGCTGAAGACCTTATTAAAAAGAGTGATTTTCAACGTCCCGAAACCATTCCGGCTCCGGAAGCCAATCCAATTACTGAAGAAAAAACGACACTTGGAAAAACGCTGTTTTTTGACCCACGCATGTCCAGAGATCGGAGCATATCCTGTGCAACCTGCCACTCTCCGGATCATCGTTGGAGCGATGGCCGAGTTGTGCCGTTGGGATCTGAAGAACTGAAACAACCCAGACGCTCCCCTACTGTCATCAACAGTGCCTGGCTTGCGGCATTAATGTGGGATGGCCGCGCTAACTCATTAGAAGCACAAGCTGTGCTTCCCATCACCACACCACATGAAATGAATTACAACATGGAAGAGCTGGTTCAGCGACTGGCAGAGATCAAGGGCTACCAACCGCTGTTTGAATCTGCCTATGGTGATGCAGAGATCACCACACAACGGATTGCAATGGCTTTAGCCACATTTCAACGAACACTGGTATCAAAAACGTCAAGCTTTGACCGTTGGGTTGAAGGTAACGAGGATGCTATCAGCATCAGTGCACAACGTGGCTTTGATATTTTTAGAGGTAAAGCACAATGTGCCGCCTGTCATAAATCTTGGCGGTTTACTGATGACAGTTTCCATGACATTGGTCTGGACAGTGCAGATTTAGGTCGAGGTAATCATGTCCCGGCTGAGATAACAATCATGCAGCATGCTTTTAAAACTCCGACCTTACGCGATTTACCTGAAAAAGGCCCATTTATGCATGATGGTTCGATGACGAGTTTGGAAGAGGTGATCATCCATTATGAAGAGGGAGGTATTCAGCGCGCCAGTCTGTCAAAAGAGATGAAACCATTTGAACTCAGTAAACAACAACGAGCAGATCTGATCGCCTTTCTTAAAACACTTAACGGCGGGCCATTAAACATCGACGCCCCAGTTTTACCAGAGGAGTAGTGAAAGTGAAAAGCCCACTGAATATTTGGTTAATTGCTATAACTTTCCCTGTTTACATGCTGCTCTCAACTGTTGCTCATGCCGACCAGACACCGAACTCCGATCAGGTTGTTAGAGAATTATTTTTAACTCACCACGAGTTTCAAGATTGGCATTTTACCCCGAGAGCTAACGACAAAATACAGATTCATAACCAAGCAAATATTTCACACAGTATTTATATCACTTATCCTGACGGTACCGTGCTTAATTTAGGCGTACAACTTCCAGGAGAAACCACAACATGGACTATTCCTGCTGCTGGTGATTATTTGTTGCAATGCTGGATACACCCCATTATTCGAGCAAAAATGACTGTAAGTCCATAACATTTAAGCATTTCTCTGCTGGAGGGCTTTATGGCAGAAAATACGCGACAACCTCATGTCAAACTGCACGATCCTGGCAAACGGGAGATGTTTCGTAATATATTCAAACGTTTTGGCGTTGTGTTGGTTGGAACTATCATAGGACAATCAATGCTACTGTCTCGCCCAGCGCGAGCCGCTAAAGCACTCCGACCACCAGGTGCGCTACCAGACTTAAAGTTCGATTCATCTTGTATTCGTTGTGGTCTCTGTGTTGAAGACTGTCCTTACGATATTCTCAAATTAGCCAGTTGGGCTGATCCGGCACCGCAAGGTACACCTTATTTTGTAGCCAGAGAAGAACCGTGTCGGATGTGCACCGATATTCCCTGTGCTAAAGCCTGCCCCACCGGTGCGCTTGACCGCCATATGACCGATATAAAAAAAGCAGATATGGGTGTGGCTGTACTTGTTGACCATGAGACCTGTCTTAATTACAAAGGCTTGACATGCAGTATATGCTGGCGTGTTTGTCCAATTCGCGATGAAGCCATCACTTTGGAGCCAGTTCAGTCAGAAGCAGGTAAATTGCTTATTCCTACTGTGCATTCTGATATATGCACCGGGTGCGGTACATGTGAAAAACATTGTGTACTGTCTGAAGCGGCTATTCGTGTGCTTCCACGTGAGCTAGGCCTGGGACTATCAGGTAGAAACTCGGTTGGGAGAAGCTGACCATGCTACTTCGTTTGAAACGAGGATTTTACAGGCATCGCTGGCTATTAATGCGTCGTACCGTACAAATCTCAATTCTACTCGCCTTTATTGTTCACATACCGGGTTATGGCAAGATAGCCGATGGTAACCTCTCATCAAGTCTCTGGTTTAACAAACTAAAACTGACCGATCCCTTTATCCTGCTTCAATCTTTTTTTGCTGGCTCTTCGATCGCACTGCCGGCTCTTACCGGCGCTATTTTGGTGGGAGGCTTTTATGCGTTTTTGGCTGGTCGGCTCTATTGCAGTTGGGTTTGTCCGATTAACCTGATGACCGACTTAGCTTATTGGTTACGTAAACGCCTAAAAATTAAGGGCAATATGAGCTTATCCCGCAACATGCGTTTATGGGTTTTTGCCTTGTCACTCGTGCTTTCTTTTTTAGGCAGTACTTTGGCGTGGGAGATAGTTAATCCGATAACACGATTTCAGCGTGAGTTGATCTGGTTTTCATTCAGTGGGGCGATGTTACTCGGCGCCTTATTTTTATTTGATTTATTTGTCAGCCGCCGCGGCTGGTGTGGACATCTCTGTCCAGTTGGCGCATTTTATGGGCTAATTGGTCGTTATGGACGTTTGAAAGTGACAGCCACAGCCACTAATAATTGTGAAACCAGTGCCTGCTCGCGCTGTGTCACCGTCTGTCCAGAACCGCACGTGCTCGCACCCGTTGTATCTAAGCAAGCAGAATCCGTCACATCAGGTGATTGCACCCGCTGCGGCGCCTGTCTTGATGAATGTCATGAAGGCGCACTGTCGATGAAGCTTGATTTAGTGAAAATGGCGACCAGAAAAGTCGACAAGTAAACATAAAAAAAGATAAAGGTGGATGGCGAATCCATCACACCTTTACCAAAGGGGTACAAGAGGAAATAGGGTCAGCTAAGCTGAAAGGTTCTTTTATTCTGCTATTTTTACAGTACCGCGCATCATAAATGTGTGGCCAGGGAATGAGCAGAAGAAGGTATAGTTTTCTTTCGCATCTAATAGGCTAGTTTTGAACGTCGTTGAAGCGCTCTCGCCACCACCAATGATCGGTGTATGAGCCAGAACTCGCTTATCATCTTTTGGAAGGAAGTCGTTTTCGAGTCCTTCAGGTGCCCCAGCCTGAGCAATTGCATTGACATCTGATGTCTTCGCTAATACCCAGTTATGACCAAGTCCATCTTTAGACAACTTGCCTGTATGTGTAAAATTAACTGTAAATTCTTCACAATCAGCTGGAACACTGATTGTCTTAGTGTTGTATGACCATGAGTCACCTGCAGTAATGGCTACTTCACAGCTATTGGCACTTGCCAAGTTAGGTAATGCAAAAGCTAAAGGAATAAAAAAATAAGAAAAACGCATATTAACTCCATGAAAAAAAATCAATGTGAGCAATAAGTTTAATAGCAGTATTTATATCGCAGTAGCAAAAATGGGCATTGTTCGAGTAGTACCTGTTTTTTTTTGATGTTTTATGACTTTAAGTAAAAGTGCCAATCAAGAAAAACGCTTCTACTTACTTAAATCTGCACTGCTGAAATTGCAAAACAGCCCCTCTCCTTTTTTTGTTAATTACTCTTTTATTTAAAACATCCTAATTTATTAATATCAGGATATATACCCGAAAATCTGAGGTAATTATCAGCTGCTCAATATCATCTAAACATTTTTAATACGCTCTCCAACAATAAGGAGAGAGAAATGAATGTTTTGTTATTGGGTGCTGTCGCCATGATTGCAGCATTGATTTTATCTGCATGGTTAATGACATTTGCTCGCTGGTTCCCTATAAAAGGGATTGATGGCGACTTTTTAGTGGATTATAAAACCATGATAAGAGCGCATGTTGACTATGCGCTTATGGCATTGTTTAGTTTGGGTTTCTACGGTGCAGCTTCAGGCGCCAATATTGAGCTATCGAAGATCGCGTGCCTTTGCATTGCTGTTGGTGGATTTACCAATCCGACGATTTTTGTCATCGCTGCCTTTGATACCGACTTCTGGAATAAAGCTATTTGGAAAATTTTCTCCGCGCTCAGCTTTATTATTACAACAATTGGTTTTGTATGGATTGCCTACAGCTTTCTGATGTTCGCTATTTAGCAACAGATTGTTACGTATAAATCGTTCTAATATTGTAATAGAGCGCCTATATATGGCGCTCTTTTTAATCTAACCTCATATTTTTATATTCATTTTATGAAAAGGTATGCATTCCAGAAAATGAAATATATAAAATGTAGGCTACTAAAATAGCATCTACTTTATTAATTTTATTAAGAATTCAGCGTTAACCCTCTATCTCAATATAAAAATTTCTGACTAAGTTTGCTTTTGTCATAAATCTTTAACTTAAGGTCGTTACTCTTATCGAGTTAAAGATTTTTATTGCTTAATTAACTAGTCAGGAGTTTCTATGAAACTATTTGCAAAAAATGCAAAGTCAGTCTTTCTTATTACTGCACTTGTTGGTGCTATGTCATCAACTGTCGCCCATGCCGAACTGAAATTAAATGGTTCTGGTGCCAGCTTCCCTGCTCCACTTTATAACAAATGGTTCAAGGATTACAGCAAACAAACTGATGGTGTGCGTATTGACTATCAATCAAAAGGTAGTGGTGCAGGTATCCAAGACTTTATCAATGAAACTGTTGATTTTGCTGCTAGTGACGCAGCGATGAAAGACAGCGAAATCGAACAAGTGAAAAAAGGCGCTATTTTATTGCCAATGACTGCCGGTGAAGTTGTTCTGTCATACAACTTAGACGGCATCAAAGAATTGAAACTGCCTCGTGACGTTTATCCTGAAATCTTCATGGGTAAAATTACAAAATGGAATGATCCAAAAATTCAAGCAGCTAACCCTGGAGTGAAACTGCCTGATGAAAAAATCACTGTCGTCGTTCGTTCTGATTCAAGTGGTACTAGCTTTGTATTTACTAACCACTTATCAGCGATCAACAGTGAATTCAAAGAAGCAGTCGGTGGTTCTAAATCTCCGAACTGGCCAAGTGCAGGCACCATTGTTAAAGCGCCTAAAAATGACGGTGTAACAGCCACAATCAAACAAACTCCAGGTGCAATTGGTTATATCGAATATGGTTTTGCCAAACTAACCAAAATGCCAACCGCTGTTCTTGAAAACCAAAAAGGTAAATTTGTGAGTGCAGGTAGCGAAAGTGGTGCTGCAGCATTAGCGACTACACCTTTCCCATCAACAACTCTGCCAGGTAGCGATGTGCCAGACTTACGCGGATGGGCAACGGATCCAGCAGGTGATGATGCCTACCCAATCGCTACTTTCACTTGGTTACTTGTCTACAAAAATCAAGACGATGATAAAGCAAAAGCCATGCGTGACTTGATTGAATACATGGTAACGAAAGGTCAAGAATCATCTGAATCTATGGGCTATATCCCATTACCAGAAAACGTTGTTGAGAAAGTTCGCAACGCTGCAAAAATGATTCAGTAATCAGGCCGTTGAAGACTCAGATTAAAATGCTGCAAGGACGTTTGACCTTGCAGCATTTTCTCTGTTTTAGAGACAGCATAAAACATGTTTCAAATACGAATGAATAATTGATAGGAACGCACATGGTTTACGATCCATTTAAAGAGGCAAGCAGTGATAAAACACTGTCTGCACCACCATCTACCACTGATTATTTAAAAGACTCTGTATTCCGTTCTTTTGCTTATTTTTGCGCCTTATCCATTATTCTTTTGGTCGCCTATATCATTTTTGAATTAGGCTCACAGGCATTACCTGCCATTAAAACACACGGCCTTGGTTTTATTACCGGCACCACCTGGGATACTAATGAAGGTGTGTTTGGTGTATTGCCAGAAATCTGGGGCACATTATATAGCTCGTTTTTGGCACTACTCCTTGGTGGCTTTTTAGGTGTGGCAATTGCTATTTTCTTAACCCAGAGCTTTGTTCACGCTAAATTCGAAATGATTTTTAGAACGATCATCGAATTATTAGCTGCTATTCCTTCTGTTGTTTACGGTTTGTGGGGTATCTATGTGCTTATCCCATTAATCAGACCCGGCGCGCAGTGGTTACATGAGACATTGGGCTGGTTTCCATTATTTGGTACAGACCTTAGCGGACCAGGTCTCGCACCCGCCGCCCTGGTTTTAGCCATTATGATTCTACCCACCGTGGCAGCTATATCTGCCGATGCTTTCCGTCGCATTCCTTATAAAGTGAAAGAAGCGGCTTATGGCATGGGTGCAACAAAATGGGAAGTGATCTTAAAAGTCATGTTACCTACCGCCTCGTCCGGCATATTGGCTGGTCTGGTACTGGGGTTTGGACGCGCTTTAGGGGAAACGATGGCGCTCGCAATGTTGATTGGTAACGTTAACAACATCAACTTATCGCTGTTTGCCCCGGCAAATACCCTAGCCTCACTTCTTGCATCAACCTTCCCTGAAGCGGGTCAAATTGAAATCCAGGCATTGATGTATGCGGCATTAGTTCTATTACTCATCACATTCATCGTAAATGTCGCGGGCCTTGCCGTGCAGCAATACACCATGCGTAAATTTGAGGGTAAAAAATGAGTCAATTACAAATGGAAGAGCCAGTATTACCTCCCAGAATTGAATTACCAGCGCTGGAAAAAAATCTTTTTGAGGTGAGAGCCTTAAAAAATTACTTCCTGACTTCTATGGTCTGGGTATTGGCGGTACTCGCCAGCATCCCCTTATTTTCAGTGATTTATATGCTGATTGTTCAGGGTGGCGCAAGACTGGATATGGAAGCGATTACCGCCTTACCACCAGCCGGGTTTGAAATGGGCGGTGGTTTTGGTAACGCGATTGTCGGTACTTTAACCATGGTCGGCATTGCCTCAGCCATCAGCATTCCGATTGGTATCATGGCTGCGCTTTATTTATCCATACTGAACCCTTCAAGCAAAATCGCAACATTGTCACGCTTTTTAGCGAAAGTATTGACTGGTTTTCCTTCAATTTTAGCGGGTGTGTTTGTCTACGCTGTAATTGTTATTACCACGGGTACATACTCGGCTTGGGCAGGTGGTGTGGCATTAGCTGTTTTGATGTTACCAACAGTCACATTGGCCGCTGAAGAAGCCATGAAGCAAGTGCCACAAAAAATGAAAGATGCGGCATTTGGCATGGGCTGTACACGTACTCAAGTGATTTTGAAAGTCGTGCTACCGACGGCTTTACCAGGCATTCTGACTGGTGTGATATTGGCTGTAGCAGGTGCTGCAGGTGAATCGGCGCCTTTGCTGTTCACTGCCTTATTTAGTAACTACTACATGGCTGAACTAGCTGAACCTACAGCCTCTTTATCCATACTGATTTACAACTTTTCCGGCATGCCATTTGAAAATCAGCTTGAATTAGCTTGGGCAGCCTCACTGGTACTTGTCTTACTTGTGCTGTTTTTCAATATTCTGGCCCGCGTTGTCGGCAGATCGAAATTTAAAGAATAACGGAAGGAAAATCTATGAACATGCAAACCGATACCGGTGAATTCATTGCTAAAAAGTACGAGCCAAAAGGCCCGGTTGTTTTAGACTGCCATGTAAAAAACATTTACTACGGTGATTTCAGAGCGGTCAGAGACACCACGATTCCTATTGAGAAAAATAAAGTCACTGGCTTTATTGGTCCCTCAGGTTGCGGTAAGAGTACAGTTCTACGCAGCATGAACCGGATGAATGACCTCATCGACTCATTCCGTTTTGAAGGCCACATCCAATATCACAAGCACGATATTTACAGCAAAAAAGTGGATGCTGTAATCGTAAGACGTTATATCGGTATGGTCTTTCAGTTGCCTAATCCCTTCTCGATGAGCATTTATGACAATGTCGCATTTGGTCTGAGATTAAATGGTTATAAAGGTGATGAAGAAGAGATGGTGGTCAAAGCACTTAAACGTGCAGCTATTTGGAATGACGTTAAAGATAAACTGAAAAATAGCGGTTTATCACTATCAGGTGGTCAGCAACAACGTTTGTGTATTGCCAGAGCCATTGCGACAGAACCTGATGTTTTATTAATGGATGAACCTTGTTCTGCACTGGATCCGATTGCTACGCGTCAGATCGAAGAACTGATGGTGGAATTAAAACAGCATTACAGTGTGGCCTTAGTCACGCACAATATGCAGCAAGCGACACGCGTGGCTGATACAACCGCGTTCTTAGGTGTGGATATTTCACAAGGTGGCCGTACGGGTTATCTGGTGGAAATGGATGAAACTAAGAAGATTTTTGAAGACCCTCAGCAGTTGTTAACTAAACAATACGTGCGAGGTGAGTTTAGTTAAGCTAAACCGTTATTATGGGGTCATCATCATTTAATGCAGTTCACAATGCAACGCACGATCTGACAAGCAATATCGCTCGACTGGATATTGCTGCTGTCAGGTCACGTCTGCTTAATACGAAAAAAAACTTCGATAAAATTAATGAAACACTCAGTGTAAAAAGAACGCCGCCTTCAACAGAAGTGATTGAAAACCTGGTCGCAGGTTACGCCAAGATCGACTTTTATCTGGCTAATGGTATAGAACTTTTCGCTATGGGTAACTCACACCTGTTGTTAGAGTTGAACCATATTGTGCTTTACCACACTTCATCAATATCTAAACAAGAGTCTCAACATCAGTTTGAGGCAACAAAAGCCCACTTTTATGCAGCTCGCAATGGCGGAATTGGTCAACTCATGGATTGGTTAGCCTTAAATCAACATACCAATATCTGGAAGCGAACAGCGGGATTATTTACCAATATTTTGAGTCAGCCACAGCTGTTTCTGGAAGGAAATCACCGTACAGGCTCGTTAATCATGAGCTACCTACTCATGAGAGAAGGATATCAGCCATTTGTATTGTCTTATGATAATGCCAGACATTTTTTTGAGCCTGCCGAACTGACAAAAAAACGTCGCAAGAAATCATTAGTCGACGATTTTATTTATCTGCCAAAACAAACACGCAAATTTGCCAAACTGCTGAAAGATGAGCAAAAAAGACAATCTTTCCTGCAAACTTGACTAGTGATAACGCGTGTTAGATTTTTTTTCTTTTAATTCGCCCCGGTTAGCTTCGATAATTTTTTGAAATTTCTCGGGATCTTTGCGAAGAATATCAATGTATTCTGTCACCAACTCGTGCCAGTTACTACCGCCATGGATAGAAAACTTCTCTAAAGCCAGCAACAGAAACTTGGCCGCTACTCTGAGTTGTTTGCTATCTGCCTCACCATACCAATCGAGTAACTCTTCATAGAGCGCCTCAATTTTTTCCAGAGGCGTGAACTCTACAATCATATCTTGAGAATCTTTTTTACTCATATTAGCGGCTTTTATTTCTTGAATGGTTCAAATGGATAGAGGTCGCGTTAGCTGGCTCATTCTGAATTAAGCAGACTGAACACCAGAGAAATCAGCCTTTAGTATATGTATTATATCGAAATATCCGTGACCGAATCTGAATAAAATCAGGCTAAATCATCTCAGCATCACTTTGTCTTTTACAGTTAAAACACTAACTAAACAAACACTTTACGATCATTACCGCTCAACAGATTCAAAGTAGAAAAAACAACGTTGTATAGAAACTGTCCACTTGTCTGAGATTCCAGACAGCATTTATTTATGGAAACAAGTGCAATTAATTCCTTTTTTTGACTGTTAGTCTTTCCCAACCCCTCGGGGATTATCAAACATGATTTTGTGTTTGGTAAATGATGACTTATAGAAAAGCCCTATGTTTTTTTATACGTCAGCGTTTGGTACAGGAGTGGCGACTTCAGCTTCCGCCACTCCTTTATCTTAAGATTGAAGGGAAAACTTATGAAAAAAACGACAATATCTCTGGCACTGATGTCAGTGGCTCTGCCTATTACAAGTTATGCAGATGAATTGCTTTCTATGCAAAAAAACCCAAATGAATGGGTAATGTCAGCAGGTAACTACGCCAACCACCGTTATAGTGAATTGACAGATATTAATAAAGATAACGTCAAAGATCTGAATATGGCCTGGTCATTTTCTACAGGCGTATTAAGAGGTCATGAAGGTAATTCACTTGTTATTGGCGATACCTTATATATTCATACGCCATTTCCAAACATTGTGTATGCATTAGATTTGAACAATGACGGTGCTATCAAATGGAAATACGAACCAAAACAAAACTACGATGATACCGTGCCGGTTATGTGCTGTGACGTCATCAATCGTGGTTTAGCTTATGGTGACGGCAAAATCTTCCTTAATCAGGCGGATACCACATTGGTAGCACTTGATGCTAAAACGGGTGAAGTCGTTTGGTCTGATAAACGCGATGATCCTAAAGTAGGTGCAACTAACACCGGTGTTGCTCATGTATTTAAAGACAAAATCGTAGTGGGTATCTCTGGTGGTGAGTTTGGTGTTCGTGGTTATGTTCAGACTTATGATTTAAATGGTAAGTCTTTATATAAAGCCTACAGCACAGGTCCTGATGCAGAAATGTTAGTGGATCCAGAGAAAACAACTTCAATGCTGAAACCTATCGGTGAAAACTCATCTTTAAAAACATGGCAAGGTGATCAGTGGAAAATTGGTGGTGGTACCACTTGGGGTTGGTATTCTTATGATCCTGATCTCAATCTGTTCTACTACGGTACGGGTAATCCATCGACATGGAACCCATTACAACGGCCTGGTGATAATAAATGGACCATGTCATTGTTTGCCCGTGATTTAGATACTGGCATGGCTAAATGGGTTTATCAAATGACGCCACATGATGAGTGGGATTACGATGGTGTAAACGAAGTCATTCTGGCCGATCAGAAAGTTAAAGGCAAAATGTACAAAACAGCGGTTCACTTTGACCGTAACGGCTTTGGCTACACCATGGATCGTGCATCAGGTGAGTTATTAGTGGCTAACAAATTTGATCCCTCTGTTAACTGGGCAAATAGCGTTAATCTGAAAACAGGTTTACCGGATCGAAATAAACAGTACTCACCAGAATATAACGGTGAAGATACAAGCACGACGGGAATTTGCCCGGCAGCACATGGTGCTAAGGACCAACAACCTGCCGCATATTCACCAAAAACAGGCTTGTTCTATGTACCTACCAATCATATTTGTATGGATCTGGAACCGTTCCAAGTGGAATATTTAGCCGGTCAACCGTATGTTGGTGCTGAAGTAAATATGTTCGCCGCTGAAAAAGACAATATGGGTAACTTTATTGCCTGGGATGCTCGCGAAGGTAAAATCGTCTGGTCAGATAAAGAAAGATTCTCTGTATGGTCAGGCGCACTGGCGACGGCCGGTGATGTTGTCTTCTACGGAACATTAGAAGGCTACCTAAAAGCAGTAGATGCGCAAACTGGCCGTGAATTATGGCGCTTCAAAACCCCATCAGGCATTGTAGGTAACGTGAACACTTACAAACATGATGGCAAACAGTACATCGCTGTATTGTCAGGTATTGGTGGCTGGGCAGGTATTGGTATGACCAATAACCTGGAAAATGATACTGATGGCTTAGGCGCTGTAGGTGCCTATAAATCTCTATCAAGCTGGACTTCATTAGGCGGCGTTCTGAGCGTATTCAGCTTATAAAATGCCAGCGTAGTAATACAAAGCTCGACACAGTGCAAAAAACTCCGGTGATAGAAATATCATCGGAGTTTTTTTATGTGTATCTGTTTATTTTATCTTCGTGCCAAATAAAGATTCTGTTACCGCTCTATTCACTCTCTAATCCCTTTTTAAGTTCATTTTCTTAAGGCAAAAAAAAGCCCTCATCAGAAAACTGAAAGGGCGAAGGGAAAACCAATGAAAGCCGTAAAGCTTGTATCAATAATAGAGAAATAAAGGCTCTCTCAATATAGGAAAAACTCCCTTTATCTCTCAGTAAACTCAGTTTAAGGCTTTCACACGACCGTTCTTATCCTATCCAAGTCCAAACCTTCCCACTCATTTATCGACAACAGCAGAATTATCCACTCACGCAACAAGAACCTCTTTTTGAATATACAAAAACAACAAAGATAAAGAGGAAAATGATTGCCCTAGTATCTATATTAAAATGCAATCTTTAAGGCAAGCATGCTGAAGCTTCTCACGCCAGATAAAAAAAAGGCCCTGCAAGCAGGGCCTTTTCTACATCAATTGATACTGTCTTGTTTTATTCGTTTACAACGAAGTCAACACGACGGTTTTTCGCTCTTCCAGCTTCTGTATCGTTGGTGGCAACTGGGAATTTTTCGCCCATACCGACTGGAATCAGGTAGCTACCGTTAATACCACGTGAAGTCAGGTAATCAACAACAGACTGTGCACGTTCTTGTGACAGTTTTTGGTTGTAAGCTTCACTACCGATGCTATCAGTGTGGCCTTCAACACGGACTTCAACAACGCTGTCAGTATCTTTCAGAACAGCTACCGCTTCTTCAAGAATTTGTTTCGCATCATCAGTCAAAGTTGCTTTATCAAATGCGAAGTTAACACCTTCTAAAGACAATACTTTTTCACCTGCTAATGGGCAACCATCTTGGTCAACGATAACGCCTTTCGGTGTGTTAGGGCACAGATCTTTATAATCAGGCACTGCATCACCATCAGAGTCTAACGCACAACCTACACGGTCAACAGTGACACCAGGAGGAGTTTGTTGGCACATATCAATACCGTCATAAACACCGTCTTTATCAGTGTCATATGCGCAACCATTTTGGTCGACTAAAGCACCTGGAGGTGGTTCTACAGCACAGACAGGTTTTTCAACAGCTGCCACTTCTTGTTCTTCATCACCGTTCGGGCAGAGTAATAGCGCTAACATTGAACCGACAACTGCGCCACCAGCAGAAGCATCAGAGTCACCAACAGCAGCACCAGCAGCACCACCAGCTAAAGCACCACCAACTGCACACATAATGTTTTGGTTAGTTGTTTTCGGGTTACCCGCACAACCAGCCAGCAATGCTATTGCAAAAGCTGCTGACAGGAGTTTTGTTAATTTCATATTGCCTTCCTTTTCCGTAGAAAAATAAACGAACACGTCTTAAAATTGATTTGCTCAATACCGAGTGTGGTACTTTCGCTACATATTAAACCAGTATTTGCCTGACGTCTAATAGATCTTATAAGTCATAGGGTGAACTCTGTGTCAAAAAAACAACAATCACATACGCCCTATCACATCTTCGGGTTCAGCTTGTAATGACAAACTGGAAACTGAACTATCTTTGGCTAATTCGCCGGACTCCATGCCTAGCTTGATCATTAAGCGTACTTCATTGGCTGAATCGGCATTACGTAAAGCTTCTTCGTAGCTAATATCACCTGCTTTATATAAATCGTAGACAGCTTGATCGAACGTCTGCATCCCAAGCTCTTTAGAACGTTTCATTACTTCTTTGATTTCATAAATCTTGCCTTTCTCAATCAAATCAGCAATCAGCGGCGTATTAAGAAGTACTTCAACCGCAACAGCCCTGCCCGAGCCATCCTTTTTAGGAATGAGTCTCTGAGCAATAACCGCTTTAAGATTTAATGAAAGATCCAAAAATAATTGTTGATGACGCTCTTCAGGGAAAAAGTTGATAATCCTATCCATTGCCTGATTCGCATTATTAGCGTGTAAGGTGGATAAACAAAGATGGCCGGTTTCTGCAAAGGCCACACCGTAATCCATGGTCTCACGTGTACGTATCTCACCAATCATGATGACATCCGGCGCCTGACGCAGTGAATTGCGTAAAGCAACTTCATACGAATCAGTATCAATCCCCACTTCCCTTTGTGTCACCACACATCCGGCATGCTTATGATCAAACTCAATAGGATCTTCAATCGTCAGAATGTGGCCTGTACTGTTTTGATTGCGATAACCGATCATCGCCGCCAATGTGGTTGACTTACCACTGCCTGTCGCCCCGACAAATATGACTAAGCCACGTTTTGTCATCGATAATTCTTTGATGACCTGAGGCACATGAATTTCTTCAATGGTAGGAATTTCATCTTTGATACGGCGCATGACCATGGCAATTTTATTGCGCTGGTAAAGCGCGCTGATACGAAAACGACCTGCGCCTTTAGTCTCCAGTGCATAATTACACTCTTTTTCACGTTCAAATGTTTTTTTCTGAGCATCTGACATCGTGCTCAGTACTAAATCTCTGGCCTCATCATCCTGCAGTGCTTCCTGAGAGAGCGTTGCCATTCGGCCATTCACTTTCAAGGTAACCGGGCGGCCAGCGGTAATAAATACATCTGAGGCATCATGTTTCACAGCGGCTTTTAGTATCGTGACAATTTCCATATCACACTCCTCTAACGGAATAAGTCTTTATTAACAGCACGTGGTAATGCCTCTTGTTTGGTGACCTTTTGTCGTCTGACTAAATCCTGCAAACACTGATCTAAGGTTTGCATTCCAATAGCGCCGCCCGTCTGAATAGCCGAGTACATCTGCGGTACTTTGTCTTCTCGAATCAGGTTTCTGATAGCCGGAGTGCCAATCATAATTTCATGTGCAGCGATGCGTCCGCCTCCCACTTTCTTCATCAATGTCTGCGAAATAACGGCACGTAATGATTCTGACAACATGGAGCGCACCATATCTTTTTCCGCAGCAGGGAAAACATCAATAATCCGGTCAATAGTTTTGGCTGCCGAGGATGTATGTAAGGTACCAAACACCAAATGCCCGGTTTCTGCGGCTGTCAGCGCCAGTCTGATTGTCTCCAGATCACGTAACTCACCGACCAGGATAATATCCGGATCTTCACGCAGCGCACTTCGAAGTGCTTCACTAAAGCCATGTGTATCTCGATGCACTTCACGCTGATTAATCAAACATTTTTTACTTTGATGCACAAATTCGATTGGGTCTTCAATCGTCAGAATATGTTCATTATCTTTTTCATTTCGATAATTAATCATGCCGGCCAACGTAGTGGACTTACCTGAACCTGTAGGCCCGGTGACCAACACAATACCGCGATGATTATCCGCGATGGTTTTAAAAATATCGGGAGCGCCCAGTTCTTCCAGACTGAGTACTTTTGATGGAATCGTTCTGAAAACGGCAGCAGCACCACGGTTCTGATTAAACGCATTAACACGAAAACGTGCCAGCCCCGGTACTTCAAATGAAAAATCAGCTTCAAGAAATTCTTCAAAATCTTTACGCTGTTTATCATTCATAATGTCGTAAATCATCGCGTGGACATCTTTATGTTCCATCGCCGGCAGATTAATGCGCTTGATATCACCATCCACACGAATCATTGGCGGCTCACCTGACGAAACATGTAAATCCGAAGCATTGTTTTTTGCGCTGAACGCAAGCAATTCAGTAATATCCATCAACGATTCCTATGCGGTTTGGTGTAGTCTAGTTAATTCAAAATTTAAGCAATGAGTATAAAGGTATCGCGCCCTTATGAGGCTTGCAACATGACAGATGTAAAAAAACGTTTCCAACAAATTCATCACGAAATAAGCACATCGGTATCAGCGGCAAAACGTGATCCACAATCGGTGCAGTTACTGGCTGTTAGCAAAACATGGCCAGCCGATGCCCTGCGTGAAGTAGCCGCATTAGGCCAACGCCAGTTTGGTGAAAATTACCTGCAGGAAGCCTTAGATAAAATTGACGCTTTAGCCGATCTTGATTTGGAGTGGCATTTCATTGGTCCTATCCAATCAAATAAAACCCGTGATATCGCCGGGCATTTTGACTGGGTTCAGAGTGTCGACAGAGAAAAAATTGCCCGTCGTTTAAATGAGCACAGACCTGACTCACTGGCACCACTCAATGTCTGCATACAAATCAACATTGACGAAGAAGAGACCAAGTCCGGTACCAGCCCAGAAAAGTTACTGACATTAGCTGACTACATTGCAACACTCGATAAGCTCAATCTAAGAGGACTGATGGTGATTCCCTCGCCCAAAAACTCCGTCGCAGATGAAAAAGACAGCTTCTCACGTGCTTATGAACTTTTTCAGCAATTACGTCATAAATACCCGCAGGTAGATACCTTATCTATGGGAATGACAGCAGACATGTCTACAGCCATCGCTTGCGGCAGTACAATGGTACGTATTGGTACGGCATTATTTGGACAACGTAATAAGCGTTAGCTCTTCAATGTGACAGACTCAGATGATACATAGATATAAGGTGAACAAATGAAACAATGCACGATCGCATTTATTGGTGGCGGCAATATGGCGCGTAGCCTGATTGGTGGCCTGATAAGCAACCAGTTTACTGCAGAAAACATTCACGTTTCGGATGCGAATACCGAAGCTTTGGATAATTTATCCTCACGCTACAATGTAAAAACCTTTACTGATAATCTCGCCGCAATTGCCGATGCAGATGTCATCATCCTGGCTGTGAAACCGCAACAGCTGCAATCGGTTATTCGTCAAATAGCACCCGCATGGCAGCAGGATAAATTACTCATCTCCATCGCTGCTGGAATCAGGTTAAATGACATTTCTCGCTGGTTAGACTTTGAAGGTGCTGCTATCGTCAGAGCTATGCCAAATACACCCTCGCTGGTTCAGGCAGGCGCTACCGCACTCTGTGCCAATGACTATGTGACATCTGCACAACATGAGCTGGCTGAATCCATGCTTAGAGCTGTTGGTCTGGCATTATGGATTAGTGATGAAAAACAGATGGATGCCGTCACAGCCTTATCTGGCAGCGGACCAGCCTATTTCTTCCTGGTACTTGAAGCCCTGCAAACAGCAGGAATGGAGTTAGGTCTTCCAGAAGAAACTGCCAGATTATTAGCACTGGAAACCAGTTTCGGTGCTGCTAAAATGGCACTGGAAAGTGATGAATCGGCCTGCGTGCTTCGTCAGCGAGTCACCTCACCAGGTGGCACAACAGAACGTGCCCTAGATGTGTTTGAACAAGGTGATTTGCGAGGCTTGTTTAAACAAGCACTCACAGCGGCAGCGCAGCGGGCTGATGAACTGGCTGAACAATTAGGACAAGACTATGACTAGTAGTTATATCAGTAATCCGCTTATTTTTCTTATCGATACCCTCATCTATTTATACATGGTTGTTGTTGCGCTGCGCTTGATTATGCAGTGGGCCCACTGGGAGTATCACAATCCTATGGTGCAGTTTATTATCAAACTCACCCAGGTACCGGTGAAGTTTCTTCGCCGTTTTATTCCTGCCGCAGGTCGTTGGGATACGGCCACTCTGGTATTACTGATTGTTGTAGCACTGATAAAAATCATTGCCGTTGGCATGCTCGCTGGCGTATTACCCAAAGGTCTTTTCTGGCTGACAATACTCTTTGCAGAACTATTTCAGCTGTTTATCAATATTTTCACCGTCAGCATTATTATCGAAGTGATATTAAGTTGGGTCACGCCCGCAGGAAGTTATAATCCGGTGGCGCCCTTAGTCGGTAAGATGAATGCTCCCTTACTTCGTCCAGTTAGAAGAACCATTCCGCCTGTTGCAGGTGTAGACTTATCTCCACTGTTTGTATTACTGGGATTACAAGTTTTATCGATGTTAGTCATGCCGCTATTAGCAGGTCGCTATATATGATCCAGATTGCGCTGCCACGGCAGTCTGATTAGACTTAACGCTTTTTTACGGGAATCAACCATATATGCCGGAATCTATACCAGCTGACTCTGTTGGTCTGGTGAAACCATCGACAATTCATATCGATACGCCACTTCAGCTTGACTGTGGTAAGACCCTGCCAAGTTATGACTTAGTCTATGAAACCTATGGCTCATTGAATGAGGATGGCAGCAATGCTGTATTGATTTGTCACGCCCTCTCAGGTGATCACCACGCCGCCGGTTATCATGCGATGGAAGATCGTAAGCCGGGTTGGTGGGATACGGCTATCGGTCCCGGCAAGGCGATTGATACCAACCATTTTTATGTGGTGTGTCTCAATAATCTGGGTGGTTGTAAAGGCTCCACCGGTCCAAACACGATTAATCCTGAAACGGGCGAGTTATATGGCCCTGACTTTCCTATCGTTACCGTCCCTGACTGGGTTCGAAGTCAGGCGATGCTTGCTGATCGACTAGGCATTCAGCAATGGGCCGCCGTCATTGGTGGCAGCCTCGGTGGCATGCAAGCTTTGCAGTGGTCAATCAGCCTGCCCGAGCGTGTCCGGCATGCTATCGTCATTGCCGCCGCCCCTAAACTATCAGCACAAAATATTGCCTTTAATGAAGTCGCCAGAACCGCGATAAAATCTGATCCTGATTTCCACGATGGTTATTACATAAAACATAACACCTTGCCACGTCAGGGACTTGGACTCGCACGTATGCTGGGGCATATCACCTATCTTTCAGATGAAGCAATGGGTGAAAAGTTTGGCCGTGAATTACGTAATGGTGCTATTCAATATGGCTATGATGTTGAGTTTCAAATCGAAAGTTATTTACGTTACCAAAGCACCAGCTTCGTTGAACGCTTTGACGCCAATACCTATTTATTAATGACTAAAGCACTGGATTATTTTGATCCTGCCCAGGCGTTTAACGATGATCTTGTCGCTACCGTTGCGAATATTCAGGCTAAGTCGCTTATCATATCATTTACCAGTGACTGGCGCTTCTCACCTGAACGCTCAAAAGAAATCGTCAACGCCATGCTGGCTGCCGGTAAATCCGTCTGTTATGCCGAAATTGAAGCTCACCAGGGCCATGATGCGTTTTTAATGCCCATACCTCGTTATTTGGAAATCTTTGGCACCTATATGCAACAAATTGCTGCGGAAGGAGTGAAATAATGGCCTTACGTGTCGATCAGCAAATCATCAGTGACTGGATTCCTGATGCCGCCAAAGTGCTGGATTTAGGTTGTGGTAATGGTAGCCTGCTTAAACATCTGCAACAAAGAAACATCACAGGCTATGGCTTAGAAATTGACAACAGTAAATTTGCTGAATGTATCGAAGCTGGGATCAATGTTATCCAGGCAGATCTGGATGAAGGTTTAGCGCAATTTGCCGATCAGAGTTTTGACTTTGTTATCTTGTCACAAACCTTACAAGCGATTCAGCGCCCTGACTTTTTATTGCAGGAAATCGTTCGTGTTGGCAAAAATGGCATTATCGGTTTCCCTAACTTTGGTCACTGGCAATGCCGTGTGCAATTAGCACTAGGTGGAAAAATGCCGGTCTCCAAAACACTTCCGAATGCTTGGTTTGAAACACCAAATATTCACTTATGCACAATCCAAGATTTTGAGAACCTTTGTGCTGATCATCAACTCAAGGTTCATAACAGAAGCATTGTTAACCACAACAATAAAGACAGCTTAGGAATACGATGTCTGCCTAACTTATTTGGTCAGGTCGCGATTTACCGAGTTCAAAAACAACATGATTAAACAATATCAAAAAGAATTTATCGAGTTTGCCATTGCCACAGGTGTTTTGCGGTTTGGTTCATTTACACTGAAATCTGGTCGTCAAAGCCCCTATTTCTTTAACAGCGGCTTGTTTAATAGCGGTGCCAGTCTGGCAAAACTCGGTCGGTTTTATGCTCAAACCATTGCTGACTCTGGACTTGAGTTTGATGTGTTATTTGGACCAGCCTACAAAGGCATACCACTAGCCTCTACCACCGTGGTCGCCTTAGCCGATCAGCATAATCAAGATATGCCTTATGTCTTCAATCGAAAGGAAATCAAGGATCATGGTGAAGGTGGTCAACTGGTTGGCGCTGAACTGAAAGGCAAAGTCCTTATTATCGATGATGTTATCTCCGCCGGCACCTCAGTCAGAGAGTCTGTTGAGATAATCCGTGCCGCTGGCGCAGAACCCGCCGGTGTTATTATCGCTTTAGACAGACAAGAACGCGGTCAGGGTGAGCTTTCTGCCATACAAGAAGTTCAGGTCGAACATAATATTCCTGTATTGAATATTATTTCTCTGAACGACCTTTTAGGCTACCTTAAAGATAGCCCCGATTTTGGCGAGTATTTACCAGCAGTCACCGCATATCGCAAACAATTTGGTGTAGCCTGAACATCAGCCGTAAATTAATTTCGCGGATATACACAAAGTCACAATTTCAAAAGCACGTTTAATCCAGCGGTTACCGTGTTTTATTGCCAGATGGGATCCGAGATAACCACCTAGCAAAGATCCGAGTAGTAATGCAGGTAGCCAGTCCCAACGAATATCCCCCAGCAGTCCTAATGTGATAGCGCCTGCGCCATTCCAAAACAGACCGACCATTATCAGCGTGTAGGCGACTGCACGCTGATAATCCATACCAAACCACCCTACTAGCCATAGTGTCACGAAAAGACCCGTACCTGAGGTTAGAGAGCCATTTAAGAAGCCTATCAGGAACAAGATCATTCCACCGCTAACACAGCCGATCCAGTCTCGGTGTACAGGTTCATAGTTTTGCCCTAACTGTGGTTTCAAAATAGAGTAAATTCCCAAGCCACCAGTCAATATTCCCAGCGCTATCTCTGCCATACGATCGGGAATGAGCAAAATAATATTTCCTCCCAAAACTACTCCAGGCAGCCCGGTAAGTAACATTAAAATAACAAACTGTCGTTCCAAACGACTTGTTTTCAAATATCGCAAAACAGCTCCAACACCCAAAGCGACGCTGGCCACTTTATGGGTTGCTAAAGCCACAGAAAAACTTAAACCAAGGAAGATTAAAACGGGAAATTGAATAAGGCCGGCACCACCACCTGAGAAGGCAGAAAAAGTATTGGCTACCAATGAGACCAAAAACAAGATAAATTGATCAAGAAAATTCAATTGTTGACTCCAATCACGCAGACAAGATCATGATACCTAAACTACCCCTGTTGATATTTTGCTCTACATTCAGCCTTTCAGTCAGTGCAGGTCAGTTGTATCGCTTTCCTGATGAGAACGGAGTCATGACTCTCAGCACAACATTACCATCAGCCGCATCGCAAAAAGGCTACGATATTATCGACTCTGAAACCATGCGCCTGATTGAACGCGTTCCTGCAGCTTTAACTGAGCAGGAACTACTTGAGCAGGCCGCCAAACAAAAAGTCGAAGAAGAAGCACGTCTACAAGCAGAAGAACAGGCCAAACAGGCAGAAGAAGCTCGACAGGCGCAACAAACTTACGATAAAACCTTACTGATTACTTATCGTTCTGAAGCAGATCTTATTCGCGCTCGTGATAGTGATATTGCTTATAGGCAAGAACAAATTGCTATGCATCAACAAAAACTCCCTGAGCTCAAACAATATCTCTATGAACTACAAAATGAAGCCGCTCAGCGTGAGCTAAGTGGGGCGAAAGTCACCGCCAATATGCAAAAACGCCTAGATGCAGCTAAAGAGGAAATTCAAGTCAGACAACAAGCTATTACCGAACTTAAAGCAGAAATTACAGAGTTACAGTCGAAGTATCAGCACGATCTTGAACGTCTTAATTACCTGCTTAAACGTAAACAGTAACTAGACTAAGGTATCTAAAACAGATAATAACTGCTGATTTTCACCCGCTGTACCGATAGAGATTCTTAAAAACTGATTAATTCTCGGCTTAGTGAAGTGTCTGACGATAATGCCTTCTTTTCTGAGCCCGGCAGCAATTTCTACAGCATCTACCTGCTTGTGTGAAGCAAAAACAAAGTTTGCAGCAGATGGCAGGACATCAAATCCCAACTCCTCAAGACCTGCTACCACTTTATTCCGCTCATCGATCACCGCTTGGCAGGTTTCATTGAAATAAGCTTTATCATTCATTGCAGCAACACCAGCTGCAGAAGCCAGGCTGTCAACAGGATAAGAATTAAAACTATCTTTAACTCTGATTAATCCTTCAATAAGATCAGCTTGACCAATCGCATAGCCAACTCTCATTCCAGCCAGCGAGCGTGATTTTGACATGGTCTGCACGATTAACAGGTTGGGATAATCTTTTACCAGACTAACCGCAGACTCACCACCAAAATCAATATAGGCCTCATCTATTACCACAACAGACTCAGTATTCTTCTGTAACAGTCGTTCGATTTCAGACAGTGCTAATAAGCAGCCTGTTGGCGCGTTGGGGTTGGGAAAAATAATCCCGCCATTGATGCGATCATAATCATCAACATTAATACTAAAATCATGACTAAGTGGAACAGTGTCATAGCTTATCTGATAAAGCTGACAATACACCGGGTAGAAGCTGTAGCTGATATCTGGGAATAGAATAGGTGCTTCTTGTCTGAAGAATGCATTAAAAACATGCCCAAGCACTTCATCAGAACCATTTCCAACAAATACCCAAGCAGCATCAATCCGATAAAAATCAGCAATCGCTTGGCGTAGCTCAGCCGATGTGGGATCCGGATATAAACGTAAGCGATCACTTGCCGCCATGCGAATAGCCTCAATCACTTTTGGTGATGGGCCATAGGGATTCTCGTTGGTGTTGAGTTTAGTCAAATTGGCCAGTTTAGGTTGTTCACCTGGCACATAAGGGTCTAACTCATTAACAAAACCGCTCCAAAAGCGACTCATGATTAATCCTTAAGACGATATTCTGCTGAACGAGCATGGGCTGTAAGACTTTCACCGCGAGCTAAAACCGAGGCGATCTGACCTAAGCTCTGTGCGCCTTGTGCAGACACCTGAATCAAACTGGAACGTTTTTGGAAGTCATAGACACCCAGCGGCGAACTGAATCTTGCTGTTCTTGATGTCGGTAATACGTGGTTAGGTCCCGCACAATAATCACCCAAAGCCTCAGGTGTATAGCGGCCTAAGAAAATAGCACCGGCATGACGGATTTTCTTTGCCATTTCCATCGGTTCATCGACAGATAATTCTAAGTGTTCAGCGGCGATAAAGTTGGCAACCTCAACAGCCACATCCATATCGTCAACGTGAATAAGCGCTGCACGATTTTTGAGTGATGTGGAGATAATCTCTTTACGTTCCATGGTCGGCAAAAGCTTAGCAATTGAAACTTTCACTTTTTCCAGGAAATCGGCATCAGGCGATATCAATATCGATTGTGCATCTTCATCATGTTCTGCCTGTGAAAACAGGTCCATGGCAATCCAGTCAGGATCGGTTTTACCATCACAAATCACCAAAATCTCAGAAGGTCCGGCAATCATATCAATACCAACGGTACCAAAAACCATGCCTTTTGCAGTAGCCACGAAGATGTTACCCGGCCCCACAATCTTATCTACCTGTGGAATAGTTTCTGTACCGTAGGCCAGTGCAGCTACAGCCTGAGCACCACCCACAGCAAAGATACGATCGACGCCTGCAACAGCTGCCGCTGCCAGTACCAACTCGTTGACTTCACCATTCGGTGTCGGTACCACCATAATTAGCTCTTGTACCCCAGCCACTTTTGCCGGAATCGCATTCATTAATACAGAGGATGGATAAGCGGCTTTACCACCAGGTACATAGAGTCCAGCCCGGTCTAACGGTGTCACCTGTTGTCCAAGCAAAGTACCGTCTTCTTCCGTATAGCTCCACGAACTCTGTTTTTGATGGTCATGATATTGACGCACACGCTGTGCTGCTGCTTCAAGCGCTTGCCTTTGTTCTGCCGGAATATTTTCTAATGCTGCTTTTGCTCGCTCCAGAGAAATCTCAAGATCAGACATTTTTTCAGCAGTGACATGATCAAAACGACGGCTATACTCAAGCACGGCTTCATCACCACGTGATTTCACCTCTGCAAGTATTTCCTTAACAATGTCTGTTACTTTGTCATCTGATACACCTTCCCAGGCAAGAATTTCTTCAAGGGAAGACCAGAAATCAGCTTGTGATGCACTGAGCTGTTTTAATTCAATCATTGTTTTGTTCTCTAACCGCGTCTCTAATGTGTTCAATAAAAGATTGCATTCGTTTATGTTTCATTTTCATCGATGCTTTATTGACCACTAATCTAGAACTTATATCCGCAATATGTTCCATCGGAATCAAACCGTTAGCACGTAAGGTGTTACCTGTATCGACTACGTCAACGATTCGGTCTGCCAGGCCAACCAACGGAGCCAGCTCCATTGAACCATAGAGCTTGATAATTTCAACTTGCTCGCCTTTTTCAGCATAGAAACGGCGAGTACTCTCAACAAATTTGGTGGCTACACGCAATCTACCAGAGCTCGGCTCAACATCGGGCTTACCCGCAGTCATTAATTTACAGCGCGCGATTTTCAAATCAACAGGTTCATATAGTTCAGCGTGCGGATGCTCCATTAGAACATCTTTACCCGCCACACCAATATCCGCACCGCCGTATTCAACATAAGTAGGCACATCAGAAGCCCTGACAATAATCAATTTTACATCAGACAGGTTGGTATCAAGAATCAGTTTACGACTGGTTTCAGGATCATCTACGGGCACAATTCCTGCTGCTGCAAGTAAAGGTAAGGTTTCTTTGAAAATGCGTCCTTTTGATAAAGCAAGCGTCAACGTATCAGACATTACCTGACCTCGCAGAGCTTGGAATACGACGAATCTTCGCGCCTAACTGCTGCAACTTCTCTTCAATACATTCGTAGCCACGATCGATGTGGTAAATACGCTCTACTACCGTTTCACCCTCGGCAACCAAAGCAGCAAGAACCAGACAGGCAGATGCACGTAAATCAGTCGCCATTACTGGCGCAGCTGTCAGGTAATCACGCCCCTTACAGACAACAGTGTTACCTTCGATTTGTAAGTTTGCCCCCATTCGTTGCATTTCTTGCACATGCATAAAGCGGTTTTCAAAAACCGTTTCAACAATAGTGGCCTGGCCTTCAGCAATACTATTCAACGCAGTGAACTGAGCCTGCATATCCGTTGGGAAAGCTGGATATGGTGCTGTTCTAATATTCACAGCTTTAGGTCTGTTGCCATGCATGTCGAGAGAAATCCAGTCATCACCGACGCTGATGGATGCCCCAGCCTCTTCAAGCTTTAACAAAACAGACTCTAATTGATTGGCATCAGTATCTTTTAACTTGACTCGTCCACGGGTCAATGCGGCTGCAACGAGATAAGTACCTGTTTCAATGCGGTCCGGTAATATCTGATACTTGGTACCTGATAATGACTTAACACCCTCAATCACAAGTGTGGCGGTTCCGATACCAGATATTTTTGCCCCCATTTGATTCAGATAATTGGCTAGATCGACGACTTCCGGCTCTCTCGCTGCATTTTCAATGGTGGTAGTACCTTGCGCTAAAGTGGCCGCCATCATCAGATTCTCAGTACCTGTAACGGTAACCTGATCCATGAAAATATGCGCCCCTTTCAACCCCTTACCACTTGTGGCACGGATATAACCATTTTCAACACGTATGTCTGCACCCATTTGCTGTAAGCCACGCAGATGTAGATCGACCGGACGTGAACCAATCGCGCAGCCACCAGGAAGTGATACGTCTGCTTTGCCATATTTTGCTAATAACGGCCCAAGCACCAGAATAGAAGCTCGCATGGTTTTGACAAGATCATAGGCCGCTTCGGTGTCAGTCAAGGTAGTTGGGTCAATAACAACACCAGACCGTTCATCAACGGTAAGTGTGACCCCCATCCGTCCCAGTAACTCAAGTGTAGTGGTAATATCATGCAAATGTGGCACATTACCGATACGCACAGCAGAGTCAGCCAGTAATGCCCCCATTAAAATGGGTAATGCAGCATTCTTAGCACCTGATATACGTATTTCACCGTCTAGTGCTACACCGCCACTAATAATCAATTTGTCCATAACAGTCTTTGTATTGTCTACTGCTAGGCCGCAGAAGTTTTTAATGATAGAGCGTGAATTTCACCACTGGTAAATTTATCTCCCAGCGTTTCTTTCACCATTTTATGTTGTTGTACTAAAGTTTTACCTGCAAAAGATGGACTGACGACGCGAGCATCAAAGTGCTGTCCATCATCACCAAATACCTGTACTTCGGCATCAGGTAATCCGGCTTCAATCATTTGTTTAATATCAGATGCTTTCATGAGTTTATAGCTTTCAAATTTATTTTAGTGGCAGCAATTCATCTAAGCCAGATGCTTTAGCAATAGCGTCCATCTGTTCAGGTAAATGCTTGAATGCGATTGATTTCTTGGCTTTTTTAGCTGCTCTCATCCAATCTACTAGTAAAGCCAAACCTGCGCTGTCAGCCTGAGTGACATGTTGTAAATCAATTTCAATGTCGTTTACCGCATCGAAGACACCTTTTGATTCTATTAAAGCAATCTTTGCTGACTCAAGTGTCATCTCTCCGGTCACTACAAAACGCTTAGAGTGCTCTTCGTATTTGATAGCAAACAATTCGCTCATGATTTTAATTTTGCATTACGGTCAGCTAAATCACTGATCAGATTATCAACACCTTTGTTACGAATCTGTGTAGCAAAGCTTGAGCGGTAATTTGTGACTAAACTTACGCCATCAATTTTCACGTCATAAACTTTCCATGCATTGTCATCATTTTCATACAACGCCAATGACATAGGAATCGGAGGACCTGCTGGTTGAACGACTTCCATAGGCACAGTCACCCGTTTTCTGGAGACATCATCACGGAAAGGTAACAAGCGGATTTCTTCATTTGTATATTCAAGCATAGCGGTTGAATAGGTTCTGATAAGTAGCAGTCGGAACTCTTCAACGAATTTAACTCGTTGTTCATTATCTAGCTGGCGCCAGTTTTTACCCAAAGCCAGTTTGGACATTTTTTCAAAATCAAAATACGGCATAAGAATTTGTTCGACTAACGAGTAAATCTTATCCGGGTTCTGGTTTAGCTCAGCTTTATTATCTTTCAGTGCTTTTAACATTTCATCGGATGCATTTTTAACCAATGCTTGAGGCACAGGCATACTATCCGCCGAAACCGTTAAACTTGTTGCAAGAAAAAAGCCTGCCATCAGAGACAAAATATATTTGCTTATCATTTTCGTGTTCATTTATTCGTTGCCTTCAGCTTTACTGTATAAAAACTGGCCGATAACTTGTTCAAGAACCAGTGCTGGTTGAGTAAGTGTTATGACATCGCCATTTTTTAAAGATTCATCTTCAGCACCAGCAACCAGACCAATGTATTGCTCACCTAATAATCCAGCAGTGTAGATACTGGCTGATGTATCGAGCGGAATATTATCAAACTGGGGATAAATATTAAGTGTGACTTTGGCATCAAATGTCTTTGGGTCAAGACTGATATCAGCAACACGTCCGACTCTCACTCCTGCCATCGTGACCGGTGAGCGAACTTTTAAACCACCAATATTTCCAAACTCAGCTGTTACCTGGTATCCCTTTTCTTCCGTTAAGTCACCGAGGTTGCTCACTTTCATTGCCAGCATAAATAACGCAGCAATACCCGCCGCGACAAACATTCCAACAGTAATTTCAGTACTCTTACTCTGCATCATTCTCTCTAATCTCCAAACATCAACGCAGTCAGTACAAAGTCCAGTCCCAAGATAGCAAAGGCTGAATGTACTACTGTACGAGTTGTCGCTCTACCAACACCTTCTGACGTTGGCACCGCATCATACCCTTCAAATAAGGCAATCCATGTAACAACAAGACCAAATACGACACTTTTGATCACGCCATTAAAAATATCTTCAAATAAGTCTGTTTTGGCCTGCATCTGAGACCAGAAAGCGCCATCATCAACGCCGAGCAAGCCATGACCGACCAAAAAGCCTCCCAACACACCCACAGCACTAAAAATGGCAGCGAGTAAAGGCATCGAGATAATCCCAGCCAAGAAACGGGGAGCAATAATTCGCTTTATTGGGTCAACAGCCATCATTTCCATACCTGACAACTGTTCTGTACTTTTCATCAGGCCTATTTCGGCAGTCAGTGCAGAACCTGCACGACCAGCGAACAATAGAGCACTGACTACAGGTCCGAGCTCTCTTACCAGAGACAGAGAAACCATGACACCAAGTGACTCTTCTGCACCAAAATCGACAAGCGTATTATACCCTTGCAGTCCGAGTACCATACCGACAAATAAACCAGAAACCAGGATCAGCATCACCGAAAGAACACCGATCGAAAATAACTGCTGTATAACGAGCGAAAACCTCAAAAACAGACCAGGTATGCCTGCTAACATCGCCACTAATAATAGGTGGGCACGTCCAAGACGTTCGAATGAGCCGAGTCCCCATCGTCCAAGACTTCGAATATAGTTTATCATGCATTATCCTCAGGATTGAGTAAGTCCTCAGCGAAGTCGGGGCCAGCGTAATGAAATGGAACTGGGCCGTCCGGCAATCCCTGCATGAACTGCTGAACCCATTGTGAGCCCGAACGTTTCAACTGCACAGGAGAACCGTGTTCGATAATTTTACCCCCTGACATAAGGTAAATATAGTCAGCAATTTCAGCTGTTTCAGCCACGTCATGAGAGACAACAATACTGGTTAATTTCATGGCATCGTTAATACGATGAATCAGATTAACGAGAGTTCCCATAGAGATAGGGTCCTGGCCTGTAAATGGTTCGTCGTACATGATCATCATAGGCTCCAGCGCAACAGCCCGAGCTAACGCTACACGTCTGGCCATACCACCAGATAACTCGTTTGGTGAAAGATGACGGGCATTACGAAGCCCTACGGCCTGTAACTTCATCAACACCAAGTCGCGTATCATCGATTCCGGCAGGTTGGTATGTTCACGTAGCGGAAATGCGACGTTATCAAAAACATTAATATCCGTTAATAGGGCACCGCTTTGAAATAGCATGCCCATACGTTTACGAAGCTCATAGAGCTCAGAGTGAGATAACTTATGAACATCCTGTCCATCGACTTCTATCGTTCCCTTATCTGGGCGTAACTGACCACCAATCAGCTTTAGTAAAGTGGTCTTACCGGTGCCACTTGGTCCCATGATAGCTGTAACCTTACCACGCTGAATGTCGATGTTTACGCCATCAAAAATGACTCGGTCACCACGATAAAAGTGCAAGTCCCTGATTTTTATCAGTGGCACAGGCTTCTCCGCTTGTCTAGTAGAATATAAAGGTCGTTAATTTTCATTAATATGCGTGACTAAGTCAAATATCCTTGTGGAAAATGTTAAATAGTTCCGATACAGTGTGCAGTCCAACTTATGGTGATACGTGTTCGATGACATTTGTTCAGACTGTGTTCAGGATGGCTTTGTTAACGTCACTGTCGGATTTATTGAAAAACGGAGATAGAAATAATGAAAAAAATATTACAGTTTTTTGCCATTACACTTGCTGTATTACCGATGATTGCAAGTGCACATGGTCCAACAAGACAATCTGTTAAAGAATCTGTCTTTATCAATGCTTCACCAGAAAAAGTATGGGCCGTGTTAAGCGACTTTACCGCAATTGATAAATGGCACCCAGCTGTGGCAAGTGTTGAAATGCTAAGTGATAACGAACGTAAATTAACACTGAAAGGTGAAGGTCATCCAACCATCACTGAAAAATTAGAAAAGCTTGATAACGACAAAATGATGATGATCTACAAAATCGAAAAAATGAGCGTTATCAAAACAATTACATATAACAGCAAAGACACACCTTACTACACTCTGCCTGTAAATAACTATAAATCTTGGTTATCAGTCAAAGCGAAAGATGGTGGTTCTGAAGTCACTTGGAAAGGTAAATTCTATCGTTCATTCATGGATAACCCTCCAGTACCAGAAGGTCAAAGTGATGAAGATGCTGTTAATGCCGTTAAAGGTGTTTACACATCAGGTCTGAACAACCTGAAAGCGATGCTGGAAAAATAATTCCATCATGTGGTTTCAAAATGCTCAAAAGGCGACTCTTCTCAGGGTCGCCTTTTTTCTTTCATTCTGCTTCATTCTAACTAGCTGTGCTGATGATAAGCCAGAGTATGCGCTGATTACCAATCAACTATCGAGTAATGTCAGCGTCATCGATCTCAGCACACAGACCGTTATCAAAACCATTCCTGTCGGTGAACACCCAGCTGGTATTAGTGTCAGCCCATATCATGATATGGCTTTTGTCACTAATCCAGACGGACAAACGATTTCTGTGCTTGATTTAAAGTCGCTTACTGAACTCCGTCAGATAAAAGTCGGGCCTGGACCTGTTGGTGTGACATCTTCTAAGGATGGTAAACGCGTCTATGTAGCAGACTGGTACGAAAATAATATTCGAATTATTAATCCTGACTCGGGAGAGTTAATCGATACGATTGCAGTTGGAAAGTCTCCTGCTGGTCTTGTCAGTGATGGAAAACGTCAGCGGCTATATGTGGCTAATCGCGATGATAACAGTGTGTCATTCATTGACCTCAACAATGACGAGGTCACCCACACCGTCGATGTAGGTAATTCGCCATTTGGAGTGGCCATTTCACCTGATGGCTCTCGTGTTTATAGTGTCAACGTTGAAAGTAGTGATGTCACTGCCATTGATACTAAAACAGCCAAAGTCATCCAAACTATTCCTGTCGGAGAATGGCCTTATTGCGCGGTTGTTAGTCGTGATAATAAAAAGCTGTATGTCATCAATCAGGATGAGGCGACCATCTCTGTAGTCGATACCACTTCTTTCAACATTACCAATACTATTGAGATTGAAGATACACCTGAAGGTATAGATATTAGTGCCGATGGTTCACAGCTCTATGCGGTAAACTGGGGAAATAATACCGTTTCTGTAATTGATACAAAAACAGAAAAAGTCATTAATTCCATTGAGACAGGCAAGGGGCCTCGCTCCTTTGGACAGTTTATTACCACCGTTGAATAATGAACTAGATAGTCTCGTGGCAGTGACTTCAGCAGCACTGCCACGAGCAAAACTTCTCGAAACAAAACTTTCTGTGCCTATTAAGGTACTTGATAAGTCATTTGTACAACTATTGGTTGAAGAGCAGCGATTGAGTTTGCAGGTGCCTGATATCGGTAAGCCTGTTTTTATCAATTTCAGCTCAGGCAAATATGATCATCGCCGTAAATTCGGTGGTGGCAAAGGACAGCCATTAGCCAAAGCCGTTGGTATGAAACAAGGACATACCCCCAAAATTATTGATGCCACAGCTGGCTTTGCCAGAGATGCTTTTGTATTAGCCTCTTTAGGAAGTACAGTCACGATGCTTGAGCAAAGTCCAGTGATAAGTTTGCTGATTGAGGATGCATTACAACAAGAAGAGATGGAAGATGAGGTGAGACACATCACTCAGCGAATGACTATCCATCATGCCAATGCCATCGATTTTTTATCGACTGTACAGGAACGTCCTGATGTCATTTATATGGATCCCATGTACCCCAGCCGGGATAAATCGGCCTTAGTGAAAAAAGAGATGCAGGCGCTACACCAGCTTATCGGACCAGAGACAAATAGTGAAGAATTACTCTCGGTAGCGAGACAGGTAGCTCTGCGTCGAGTTGTGGTGAAACGTCCCAAAGGCGCTGAGTTTGTTGGCAATCAGAAACCGAGCGCCAGTATTCAGAGTAAAAATACCCGCTACGATCTCTACGTCAATAGCTAGATTATTTCTGCCGAGCCTGCTTATCCATAGCTCTGAGTCGCTCTAATTTCTCTGCTATTTTTATTTCAAGGCCACGATTAACCGGTTGATAATATTCCCGCTCACGCATTGAATCGGGGAAATAGGTTTCCCCAATAGCATAAGCATCAGGCTCATCATGTGCATAACGATACTCTCTGCCATAGCCCAGCTCTTTCATCAATTTGGTGGGCGCATTACGTAAATGTACCGGTACTTCAGCCGAGCCATGGGATTTTGCATCATGCATGGCGGCTTTAAAAGCGGTATACACCGCATTACTTTTGGGTGCACAGGCAAGATAAACAACTGCTTGGGCGATGGCCAATTCACCTTCTGGACTCCCCAGCTTGTCAAAACTTTCCCAGGCATCCAGCGCAATGCGTAAGCCTCGGGGATCGGCATTACCAATATCTTCAGCTGCCATTCTGACCACTCTGCGCATCAGGTATACAGGATCACAACCACCATCCAACATGCGACATAACCAATAGAGAGCCGCATCAGGTGCTGAGCCACGCACGGATTTGTGCAAGGCTGAAATTTGATCGTAAAAAGCTTCACCCCCTTTATCAAAACGTCGAATCGTCCCGGATAAGACTTCAGCAAGGTCATGCTCATCCACCGCTTTTTGACCTTTGCTATCAGCCAAATCCACGGCTATTTCAAGTAGATTTAACACTCTGCGACCATCACCATCTGCCGTTTGTGCTAACTGATCACGTAATGACTCGCCAACTTCGATGCCTCTGTCAGCAAGTCCCAACTCCTCATCTGACATTGCCCGGTCAATGATTTGGCGTAAATCCTCAGCTTCTAATGATTTAAGCACATAGACCCTAGCACGGGATAACAAAGCGTTATTTAATTCAAAAGAAGGATTTTCTGTGGTGGCACCAATAAAGGTGAACGTACCATCTTCAACATAAGGTAAAAAAGCATCTTGCTGCGATTTATTAAAGCGATGTACCTCGTCCACAAACAACATGGTTCTGCGGCCACGCTCCTGCAATAACTGTTGAGCGCGTGCAACGGCGGCTCTTACTTCTTTCACCCCAGCTAACACTGCCGAAATGGTAATAAACTCAGCATCACAATAACCTGCAATAAGTTTAGCTAAGGTAGTTTTACCTGTTCCGGGTGGGCCCCAAAAAATCATGGAATGAGGATGACCAGAAGCAATTGCCTGACGCAGCGGCTTACCTGCACCCAGCAAATGTGTCTGTCCAATATACTGGTCAAGCGTCTTTGGACGCATGCGATCCGCAAGAGGCCGTCCAGCTAAGTCATCAACTTGATCAAACAAACTCACTGCTGCGCTTCACCTACAATGTCTATGCCTTCGGGTGCACTAAATTTAAAAGTATCTTTTTTAAACTGCGGATTAATCTTCACCTGGCTGAACATTAAGCGAGTTCTTTGATCAAAGCTATCACGCATGATCATTTGCTGTAACTCATCTTTATTAAAGGCCAGCATCACAGACTGAAAGTTACTGCCGCTCTGTTTAGGTGTTAACTCTACCCAGCTTAGACCATCATCAGATTTGAGGTTACGAATATTGTAGCTATCTTCAGGTAAAGCCTGCCCCGATAATAAGGTAGCCGGTGTATCTTCCAAGGCCTCGTTTTGTGCCTTAACCGTGACTTGTTCTAAATCAACATCATAGAACCAGACATTCTGGCCATCAGCAACGATATGCTGTGGGTATGGGTCATTGTAATCCCAACGAAATTTACCCGGTCTTGCCAATTGGAATTCGCCCTGAGCCTGTTCAACTAAATTACCATCTGGATCCAGAACGGTTTGCTCAAAATGGGCCTGAAATGTATTCACTTGTTTAACAAAATGATCAAGCTTTTCTGTGCCGCTCATATCTGCCATGGCAACAACAGGAAGCAACAATAGCAAAAAGCCTTGTGCTAAATTTTTTATGGTCATTCAATGACTCCGAAAGATAAATTGCATGTTCTACTGACTCTGGATTGCCAGTCTGGTTCCTGAATTAGTCGCGTGGCGGTGGTGCCAGAACTTCACGACTACCATTACCCTGCATGGCGGATACAACCCCAGCCGCTTCCATCGCCTCGACGATTCGAGCTGCACGGTTATAACCAATTTTCAACCTGCGTTGAATACCTGAAACCGATGCCCGGCGACTTTCCACCACTATCTGCACGGCCTGATCATAGAGAGGATCTGACTCAGCATCACTTGGATCACCAATCGCACTATCGCCGTCATCACTGCTCTGATCCTGAGTGATTTCTTCAAGATAATTGGGTTGTGAGTTTTTCTTTAAATGCTCGACCACGTTATGTACTTCATGATCATCAACAAACGCTCCATGAACACGTTCAGGAAGTCCGCTACCTGGCGGTAAGTAGAGCATATCGCCCTGCCCTAAAAGTTGCTCAGCGCCCATTTGGTCAAGAATCGTACGTGAGTCAATTCGCGATGACACCTGGAATGCCATCCGTGTTGGAATATTGGCTTTAATCAAGCCGGTAATAACATCCACAGAAGGTCTTTGTGTTGCCAGAATAAGGTGAATACCGGAAGCCCGTGCTTTTTGCGCCAAGCGTGCAATCAATTCTTCGACTTGTTTACCGACCACCATCATCATGTCAGCAAGCTCATCAATGATCACCACAATAAACGGTAATGGCTCTAAGGTAGGTCCTACCTCACCGGGCTCAACATCAATGGTCGGATCTTTAATCGGTTCACCACGTTCAATCGCATCTCTGACTTTTTTGTTGTAACCAGCAATATTTCGCACACCCAAAGCAGCCATTAATGGGTAACGACGTTCCATTTCAGCCACACACCAACGCAAGGCATTAGCGGCTTCTTTCATATCGGTCACGACAGGCGCTAATAAATGCGGAATATCTTCATAGATAGATAATTCCAGCATTTTCGGATCGACCATGATCATACGCACATCATCAGGAGTGGCTTTATATAACAAACTCAGAATCATGGCGTTCACGGCGACTGATTTACCCGACCCTGTTGTCCCCGCCACCAATAAATGCGGCATTTTTTCTAAGTTAGCGACTACCGGACGGCCGGCAATATCTTTACCCAAGGCCATCATCAGCATTGACTTGCTATTTTCATACTCTTCACAGGACAGAATTTCACGCAGGCGAACAATTTCCCGACTCTCATTAGGGATTTCTAAGCCCACCACTGGTTTGCCTGGAATCACTTCAACAATCCGAACACTACTGATGGAAAGTGCTCTCGCTAAGTCTTTCGCAAGTCCACTGATGCGGCTGACTTTAATACCTGGAGCGGGCTGCAATTCAAAGCGGGTCACCACCGGCCCTGGCTGAACTTCAACAACCTGAACTTCCACGCCAAAGTCTTTCAGTTTTAACTCAACCTGACGTGACATCGCCTGCAATACTTCTTCACTATAGGCCTGCTTACTGGGTTGAGCCATATCCAATAAAGCCAGTGCCGGCATGCCTGGCGCATCAGGCGTTTCGAATAAAGGCACTTGTTTTTCTTTTTCTTCGCGTTTGCTTGGCTCTTTTTTGTCTATGACAGGCTCAATACGTACTTTTGCCTTATGCTGTAACTTTTCTTTCTGCTGCAAGAAGGTTTCTTCGCGTTTTTGACGAGTGCGCTTAGCATCCAGTTCTTCTCTGATTTCACGTAACCAGCGGGCCACGTGAATTGCGACGACCATCGCCATAGCACCGAGCTTATCAATGACCATCAACCAAGACAGTCCGGTAAAAAGCGTGACCCCTGTCAGTAACACCGCCAGCAATAATAAACTGGTACCAGAAGCACCAAACACTGACTCAAATCCATGCCCAACGACTTCACCTAGTACACCACCAGCACCCAAGGGTAATAACGCGGCATAGTCAGTCAAACTCAAACTTGAGAGGCCACTGGCGGCAGCTAAAGCCATTAATAACCCCACCATTTTTAATACCCAGAAATGCAACGCATCTTCGGTATCAGCACGTTTACCCCAGCTAAATAATAACCAACCACTGAAGCCAATCATCAATGGCGATAAATAGGCAGGAAAACCAAAGCCATACAGCAACGCATCGGCTAACCACGCACCAACAATGCCACCACTATTGGCAATAACATCATCGGTTCCGGTAGTTGACCAGCCTGGATCAGTCGGTTGGTAAGACCATAAAGACAACAGTAAGTATGCCGCTATTGCGACTGACAAAATCAGTGCTGCCTCACGCAGACGGAAGCCGACTGCGCCAGAGTTGAGTTCTTGTTTCTGCTTGTCATTTACACGTGTCGACTGTGTCACTGTGATATTTCCAACCCTGCCAATAAATTAACGCTTGATTTTAACACAGCTTTTGAAGTTAGATGCTTGTCCAAAATCATTGCAATGGTTACTCTAACCATAGATATCTTATAACTCTCTTGGAGGCACCTCTTATGGCTGACAGCAAACACTGTCGTTTACTGATTTTAGGCTCTGGTCCTGCGGGCTACACTGCTGCGGTTTATGCAGCCAGAGCAGCATTAGAGCCCGTATTGATTACCGGCATTGAACAAGGTGGACAATTAACCACGACCACCGATGTTGATAACTGGCCGGGTGATGATGAAGGTGTCCAGGGACCAGAACTCATGCAGCGTATGCAACGTCACGCTGAACGTTTCGGTACGGATATCATCTTTGATCATATCCACACGACTGATTTATCTCAGCGTCCATTTCGTTTGATTGGTGACGCGGGTGAATATACAGCCGATGCCTTAATCATCGCGACAGGCGCCTCTGCAAAATACTTAGGTATGGAGTCTGAAGAAGCGTTTAAAGGTCGTGGTGTTTCTGCTTGTGCAACTTGTGATGGTTTCTTCTACAAGGGTCAGCATGTCGCTGTTGTTGGTGGCGGCAATACGGCTGTTGAAGAAGCGTTATATCTATCGAATATTGCCTCAAAAGTGACTGTTATTCACCGTCGTGACTCCTTCCGTTCCGAAAAGATTTTATCGAATAAACTGTTGAAAAAAGCAGAAGAAGGTAATGTCGAAATATTATGGAACCATACACTGGATGAAGTATTAGGTAACGATTCTGGTGTGACCGGCATCCGGGTGAAAAGTACAGAAGATGGTTCAACTCAGGAAGTCCCGGTTCTCGGTGTGTTTATTGCGATTGGTCATCAACCTAACACCGGCATATTCAAAGGCCAGTTAGAGATGGAACATGATTACATCATTCTCAAAAAAGGCACTCAAACCAGTGTCCCTGGCGTGTTTGCTGCTGGCGATGTATCCGATCCTATTTATCGTCAGGCGATTACATCTGCTGGCGCCGGCTGCATGGCAGCATTAGATGCAGAACGCTTTTTGGATAATGATTAAATAATACGATTAGGGGGCTTAACCAGCCCCTTTTTCATGAGGGAATAACATGAAATATCAGCACATTTTGATTGCGACGGACTTTTCAAAACAAAAAGATATGATCTGTGCAAAAGCGCGTGAACTCGCTGAACAGCATCAGGCAAACCTCAGCATCTGCCATATTATTGAAGACTTTCCTCTAACCGACTTTGCTTATGAACCAATGATAAGCGTCGATATCGATATGCGTGATGCCCTATTGGAATCTGGTAAAAAACAACTGGCAACGCTGGCTGAAAGTTTATCGATTCCTGCAAGTCAGCAGTGGGTTGAATTAGGCACGCCAGGACATGACATCGTCCGTGTTGCTGACGAAAATAATGTTGATCTGATTATTGTTGGTTCACATGGTCGACATGGCTTTAAGCGTCTTTTGGGCTCAACAGCTAATGCGGTACTTCATCACGCTCACTGTGATGTGCTCGCTGTCAGACTTAAGGACGACTAATCGTTGAAACCATCCAACCTGTTGAGCACGGTAAAATTACCGGGCTTTATGAGCTTTATTGCCGTGGCTTTTATCAATGCGATGGTTGATCTGGGTCATAAGATTATTATTCAAAATACCATTTTCAAAATTTATGATGATCAAACACAGGTTGCGCTGACTGCCGTTGTTAACGGACTTATTCTTTTACCCTTCATTTTTTTATTTACACCGGCAGGCTTTCTGTCAGATCGCTTTTCCAAACCCTTTATCATGAGAATCTCGGCTTTCTCAGCCATCATCATTACACTGTTAATTACATTGGCTTACTATCAGGGATGGTTTGTTTTCGCCTTTTTCATGACATTGATACTTGCCATCCAGAGTGCAATTTATTCTCCAGCAAAGTATGGCTATATCCGACAACTGGGCGGTGATGCTCACTTATCTCCTGCCAATGGTTTTATTCAGGCAACCACGATTGTTGCTATCTTAACCGGGATTATTGTCTTTACCGTATTATTTGAATGGCTTCTGCTCGATCAGACCTATCATAATGAAGCCAGCTTAATCAGACACATTGCTCCTGCCGGTTGGCTTTTGGTGATTTTATCTGTTGTGGAATGGCGATTGGCTTGTCGCTTAGCTGATATCAACATTGCATCTACTTCACATCAATTTCCCTGGAAAGATTACGTAAAAGGTCATTTACTGAAAACCAATGTGAAACAGCTAAAAACAAACCCCATTATTTGGTACTCCGTGCTGGGGTTATCGTTTTTCTGGGGGATTTCGCAAACCTTTCTTGCCGTATTCCCTGCTTTTGCAAAAATCGTCCTGGCTGAAAATAACACGATGATTATTCAAGGACTACTGGCTTGCTCTGGCATCGGCATCGTTGTTGGCTCTATGGTCGCTGGAACCGGAGAAAAAGGCCATATCAAAACATCTTTTATCCCTGTCGGTGCTGTCGGGATGAGTCTCATTCTTTTTATTATTCCTGCATTACATACTGTTTCAGCATTTGCGGCGGCGATTTTTAGCTTTGGGCTTTTTGGTGGCCTGTTTATTATTCCATTAAATGCGCTTATTCAGTTGCATTCCCCCGAGCAACATTTGGGTACCATACTGGCTGGTAATAATTGGGTACAGAACATTGTCATGACCGCGTGTCTTGTCATTACTTTCATCGCAGCTCAAGCCATGTTGTCCAGTAAATTGATATTAATGGCTTTGCCCATCATCACATCACTGTTGGCTTGTTTCGTGTGGCAACACAGTAAACAAGCACGATATACTTGATTTAATTAGAGAATTAGTGAATTCTCTTGGACAGTTGCCTATATGGATACCAGCACGTGAGTAAAACATTGTCGTTTCCCCCCGTCTATAAACACGAGTTTCAACAGGCCTCAGAAAACTTACGCCAAAGTCTATTATTGGCGAACCGCCACAAAACCCCCATCACCCCTGTGAACTATGCGGTTTGGTATGAATACGTCTCGGGCGATAATCAGGCTTTGATGAACAGCATTGATACTCGTTTAAAGAAAAATGAAGCAATTACCCCAGAAGTCACGCAATATCTTTATGAAAAATATGTATTAATGGGGATGCCTGAACGGCTTAATAATACCAATAATGGCCTAAAACTCGTTGTTGATAATACTCTGGAAAACCTGAGTAAGGTGGAAGCAACCGCTTCTCAATGCAGCCAGGGTTTAACGCAAAGCCAGGCACAACTCGAAACCTGTAATGATATTGATGAACTCAAAACGCTGGTCAACCAGATCCTGATAAACACACAACAGATTAGCAGCAGCAGTGGCGAATTGAAGAGTGAGTTAACACGCTCGACGGAAGAGATTATGAAACTGCGGCAAGAATTGGAAAGCGTAAAAGAAATGGCGAGAACAGATAGTCTGACCGGACTATTAAATCGTGGCGCCTTTGACAATGAACTGCAGTATTTATGCAGCAAAGGTTACACGTTTTCGCTTGTGTTGTTTGATATCGATAACTTCAAAAGAGTCAATGACAACTTTGGACATTTATTAGGTGATAAAGTCCTGCAATATTTTGCCTCCCTTTTAAAAAATCAGTGTAGCGACATACATCTGGCCGCACGATTCGGAGGGGAAGAAATGGCTATAATATTCATGCATTCCAGTCTCGAAGAGACGTTTATGATTACAGAGAGTATTCGTGAAAAATTTTCTGAAAGCCGCCTGAAGAAAAAAGGCAGTGATGAATCTATTGGTCAGGTAACCGTTTCAGCAGGCATCAGTAGCTTCCAAGACAAGGATAGCCCGATTAGTTTGATTGAACGCGCCGATCAAGCACTTTATCGCTCGAAAACGGGCGGTCGTAATCAGGTAAATTTTATTTAAAATGGTAAAACGTCGAATTTAAATAATCGACCACAGTGCGTTTTTGTTGTTCAGTCCATGTAACATCAGCCGCTTTGACACAATAAGATACCCTTTTCTCAAGTCCCGCCAGAGTTTTCACTGTCTTATCGGTTCGACTGTAGAGCTGATAAGGATCTCCTCCTCCAAGGGAAGCATGACACTGCAAACAAGCAGTATCATGCAACTGTTTACCATCAGCGTACACAATACTGCTTAATAATAGTCCGCTAGCAAAGACAATTATTTTTTGCCACATCTCAGGCAGAATTCGTTTGTAAGTTAGCGATCCGCATTGCTGCAGGAGGATGCGAGTCATAAACAGCAGAAACCAGCGGGTCAGGTGTTAAGGTACTGGCATTTTCTTTATATAAAGCGACTAGTGCAGCAATCAAATCATCCGCACTTGATACTGAGGCGGCATAGGCATCTGCTTCGTACTCATATTTACGAGACAGTGACGTCATCAGCGGATGTAAAAAGAACATAAATACCGGAATAACTAACATGAACAAGGCCAAAGCCATGGCATTTGATTGCTGGCTGACACCTAAGCCTTCATAAAACCATGTCTGATTAGATGCCCAGCCAAGAAGCGCCAGGCCGATCAGACTAATCACAGCCATAACCACCATATTTTTCACCACATGCTTACGACGGAAATGACCTAATTCATGGGCAAGAACCGCTTCGATCTGATCTTCATTCAGTGTGTTAAGTAAAGTATCAAAAAAGACGATACGTTTATTACTCCCCAACCCTGTGAAGTAAGCATTGCCATGACCACTGCGGCGTGAGCCATCCATCACAAAAATACCCTGGCTTTTAAAACCGCATCGCGCTAATAGATTTTCTACCCGTTGCTGTAAAGCAGCATCATCCAGCGGTGTAAATTTATTAAATAGCGGTGCAATAAAAGCGGGATAAGCCCACATCATAAATAAGGCGAAACCAATCCATGCCGCCCATAGATATAACCACCATAACTCACCGGTGCTTTGCATCATCCACAGTGCCACCCCAATCAGTAAAGCGCCCATGATCAGCGTTAATAGTGTTTGTTTAATAAAATCTGAAAAAAACAATGCGGGAGTATTACGGTTAAAGCCAAATTTATCTTCTAAAACAAAGGTTCTGTAATAAGAAAAAGGTAAATCTAATAACGATCCAATAACAATAAAGCTCAATAAAAACAGAACGCCCGTCAGCATGGACGACAATCCCAGACCATCCCAAGCATTAGAAAGTAATGCCAGACCACCGCCAAATGTCCATACCAGGAGAATAATCACGCCATAGATATTTTCTTTACGTCCAAACCGACCTTTCGCCACGGTATAGTCTGCGGCTTTTTGGTGAGCACTCAGACTGATTTGATCCTCAAACGCTTTAGGAACCTTATCGCGATGGGCCTGAACGTGTTTACCTTGCCGCATTGATAACCAGAGTTCCGTTGCCGTCATCAAAAACAAAGCCGCTAAAAATATCCAGCTAAATTCGTTCATAAATTTATGTCCAATTTGAATCTTTATAAAATGTCATGCAGAGTAGCCTTTGATACAATCTGTGGCAAGTTAGTTCAATCAGTCTAAACCCAACTCAACAAAAAGACGGAGATCATGGCCAAAAGTAAAAATAATCTCATCTGGATCGACCTGGAAATGACCGGTCTTGATACCAATAATGACTATATCATTGAAATTGCCACCATTGTGACAGATGCACAACTCAATGTCTTAGCTGAAGGCCCTATTTTAGCCATTCATCAGGATGATGCCATATTAAATGGTATGGATGAATGGAATACTCGCCAACATGGCAAATCTGGTCTGGTTGAACGTGTTCGCAACAGCTCGCTCAACGAGGCTGAAGCCGAACAACAAACCATCGAGTTTCTGAAGAAATACGTTCCTGCCGGTGTCTCACCCATGTGTGGTAACAGTATCTGCCAGGATCGTCGTTTTCTGGCGCGCTGCATGCCAGAACTCGAAGCTTACTTTCACTACCGTAATCTTGATGTGAGCAGCCTGAAAGAACTGGCTCGCCGCTGGGCGCCAAAAGTGGAAAAGAGTTTCAAAAAACGGTCTTCCCATCTGGCAATGGATGATATCAAAGACTCCATTCGTGAGCTGGAACACTATCGAGAATATTTCATCAAGCTTCCCGAAGCCGAATAAACACAGTTCACATTGATTTCACAGATAGCGCGACAAGCTATCTGTGAAATTATTTAGTGAACCATTGTGACCCATAATAAAGCCACTCTTCCTCGTAAAATCTGCCCTGTCTGCCAACGTCCTTTTAGCTGGCGTAAGAAATGGCAACGCGACTGGGACAATGTTATTTATTGCTCACAACGCTGTCGTCGTCATCCTCGCTCATCACTATTAGCCTATGACTAAACTGAGCAGTTTCCCCGAACACATGATTCTATTGGACTGTGAGACCACAGGTGGTCGTGCCAGTCACGATCGCATTACAGAAATAGGTTTGATCGAAGTTATTGATGGTGAAGTGAAGGATAAATGGCAAAGCTTAATTAATCCTCAGCGGCCGATTCCTCCCTGGATAAGCAAAATCACCGGAATTGATGATGCGATGGTGATTGATTCACCCACATTTGATGAGATTGCCAGTGAATTGTACGAACGATTGCAAGGCACGATTCTGGTCGCCCATAACGCACGTTTTGACTACAGTTTTTTGAAGCAAGAGTTCAAACGTGCTGGTTATGATTATTCTGCAAAAACCTTATGCTCTGTAAAACTGAGCCGGCGGGTCTATCCACAGCATCAGGGCCATAGTCTGGATAAAATCATCCAGCGTCATCAGATTGCTATTCCTGACAGACACCGCGCCATGGCCGATACCGATGCCATCCTGTCTTATTTCACAATTATTCAGCAACAAGTTGATGAAATACTGATACAACAGAGCATCGCCGAGATATTAAAACGCCCCAGTCTGCCCAGTCATTTAGATAATCAGCTCATACAAAAATTGCCAGAAAGTCCAGGGGTATATCAGTTTTATGACGAAAGTGGCGCACTCCTCTACATTGGAAAATCCGTCAATATCAGAGAACGTGTGCTCAGTCACTTTTCTGCCGATCACAGACATCATAAAGAACTGGATATCAGTCAGCAGTTGCATCATATTGACTGGATAGAAACACCCTCCGACTTTGGCGCGCAGTTGCTGGAAAACAGTTATATCAAACAAACTTCACCGCGTTATAACCGTCGCCAGACGAAGATAAAAAAACTGTACCAAATCAGCAGAACAATTAACAAAGAAGGTTATGCTGAATTAGATGTCATTCTGGCCGATATGACAGCTGCCTCTGATATCACTAGCAAATACGGTTTATTTCGCAGTAAAAAACAGGCTCAAACAAAATTACTGGCCTTAATTATGCAATATAAATTGTGTCAACGTCTCTGCCATATTGAAAAGAAATCGTCAGGCAGCTGTTTTGCTTACCAACTAAAAAAATGCCTGGGAGCGTGTTGTGCTAAAGAGCCAGCACAGCGCTATAACCTGCGTGTTGATATGGCCTTGAGTCATATCAAAAATCAACAATGGCCTTGGTCAACGGCCATCATCGTTGCAGAACAATCAACATCAACACAGTCTGATGTCACTCACTATCATCTTATCGACCAATGGTGTTATTTGGGGCAAGTGGATAAACAAAGTGAGCCACAAACCTATTTAACGAATCAGCAGGGCCCGATATTCTTTGATATCGATACCTACAAGATTTTATTACGGTTTTTGACTCCCGCTAAAGCCGCTAACTTTCCTTATCTGACAATTCATCCCCTGGAACATCAATCACCTATCATCATGGATGGTTGGGGTTAACGGTCATGAGACTCAATCTTATTCTGGGTGATCAACTTAACTGGGACAGTCTCATCTGGCAGGATATTGATCAGAAAAATGATATTTTCTGGATGGCCGAAATATCGCAAGCCTCACTGCAGCCGCCCTCCAATAAACAACGCAGCGTAGTGTTCCTGTCAGCCATGCGCCACTTTGCCGAAGACATACAGAAAAAACATTTTCAGTTGCTTTATTCCCCCATTACCGATGATTTAAGCTCGTTCACTGATGCCCTCAAAAAAACCTTTACTGAACATAAGATAGATCGAGTTCGCTGCGTGCTCCCCGGTGATTACCTGGTGATGCAGGAAATTGAACACGCGGTTAAGCATCATCAGCTAGAGATAGACTGGTTAAAAGACGTACACTTTATCGCTAAACGGGGAGAATTCAGTCACTGGTTAAAACAACGTAAAAAGCCCACTATGGAATACTGGTATCGTCATTTGCGAGAGTCACGCCAAATCTTGATAGATAATGGCAAACCACAGGGCGGCCAATGGAATTTTGATAAATCAAACCGGCAAAGTTTTTCCAAACAAGGTCCCGATGTCATTAAGGAAAGTCCTAATTACGGCATTGATGAGATCACACAAGATGTCATCGATACGATAAAAAAAGACTTCTCTCAATTGCCCGGCACTATCGATACTTTTAACTGGCCAGTGACCCGTCGCCAGGCCTTGATTCAACTACGGCATTTTATTGATCATTACCTGCCTTTTTTTGGTGATTACCAGGATGCCATGTGGACTGAACAGCCTTTTTTGTATCATGCCCGACTCTCCGCCAGCCTGAACCTTAAATTACTGCAACCGCAGGAAGTTATTGAGGCCGCTGAACAAGCCTATAAAAATAACAAAGCCCCGCTTAATGCCGTTGAAGGCTTTATTCGACAAATATTGGGTTGGCGTGAATATATTAGGGGGCTGTACTGGGCATATAGAAAAGACTGGCTTCAGTTTAATGCACTCAAGTCCGAGCGTGATTTACCCGATTTCTATTGGACAGCAGACACCGATATGCAGTGTTTGCATCAAGCCATAAAACAAGTGCTTGATCATGGTTATGGTCACCATATTCAAAGGCTAATGGTGACAGGTTTATTTGCCTTGCTATGGCAAGTTCATCCGAAACACATTCATCACTGGTACCTTGGCATGTATGTGGATGCGGTCAGTTGGGTCGAGGTGCCGAATACGATCGGTATGAGCCAATATGCGGATGGCGGCATCGTTGGCAGTAAGCCTTATATTGCCAGTGGCGCTTATATCAACCGCATGTCGAATTATTGCCAGCATTGTCCGTTTGATCCGAAACAAGCTTCTGGTGATAAAGCCTGTCCTTTTACTACACTGTATTGGTATTTTATTGATCAACATAATGAGCTTATCAGCCATAACCCTCGGCTTGCGATGCAAGCGAAAAACTGGGCAAAAAAATCAAACAGCGAACAACAAGCCATCCGTGAACGGGCCGAATGGCTATTTCAACATCTCGATACAATGAACAAGGAAGCCTAATGTCAGCATCACAATTAGTCTGGTTAAGAAATGATCTGCGTTTAGATGATAATCCAGCTATTGCACAGGCCCAGCAACTTGGCGATATTCAGGTTCTTTTTATTGCCACCGCCAAACAATGGCGACAACATGATGAGTCTGATGCCAAATTAGGGCTAAAAGCGGCCTCGATCAATGATATTTGCCAGAATCTTGCCAAGAAAGGCATAGCGTTCACGTTGATAGAGGTTGATTATTTTGCTGATGTAGCAGACGCTTTACTGGCTTTTTGCCAGCAAAATAAAATTGAGGCGGTGTGGTTTCAGCAGGAAACAGCTTTGGATGAAAGCCGTCGGGATGAACAGGTCAGTCAGACATTATTAGAAAACCATATCGAATGCCATGCACTAGAATCAGATTTACTGGTGCCGGTGCCGGTGCTTACTCAAAAGGAGGAACCTTATAAGGTATTTACCCCCTATTACCGAAGCTGGCGAACGCTTCTTGAAGACCGAGCCCGGCCACCTTATGACGAACCAGCCAAACAAGGTAAAGCTATTAAGGTAAAAAACATCAATCCTGACTGGGCTGGCAAATACCGTGACGATTTATGGCTCGCTCAAGAAACTGAAATCCTGCAAAAGCTTCAACAGTTTTGTCAGAAAAAACTCAAAGCCTATCCGGATAAACGCGATTATCCGGCGATGCCAGCAACAAGTACTCTGTCACCTTATTTAACGCTGGGACGAATCGGTCCAAGACGGTTATTACATACCATTCAATATTATTGTGCAGAGCAGAACCTGCATTGGCAGGATAATGACTGGTTAAGAGAGCTCGCCTGGCGCGACTTTTACCGGCAGTTACTGATCCACTTTCCTGAGTTAAATAAAGAAAAACCCTTCAAGCCAGAAACAGAAAATCTGGTGTGGAATGATAGTGAGTCAGCGTATAAGGCCTGGTGTGACGGCAACACGGGCTTTCCCATTGTCGATGCTGCCATGCGTCAATTAAATCAAACCGGCTGGATGCACAACCGTTTACGAATGATCGTCGCCAGCTTTTTAACCAAACTCTTATTTATTGACTGGCGTCAGGGCGAAAAATATTTTATGCAAACCCTTATTGATGGTGAATTTGCGGCGAATAATGGGGGCTGGCAATGGAGTGCATCCACCGGCTGTGATGCGGCACCGTATTTCAGAGTCTTTAATCCTCAGCGACAATCAGAAAAATTTGATCCTGATGGTGAGTTTATCCGGCGGTTTGTACCGGAGCTAAAATCACTGTCTGCAAAACAGATACATTCGCCAACGTCAGCACAACGAAAAGAGTTTGGTTATCCAGAGCCCGTTGTGGATTACAAAAAAGCCCGACAAGAAGCGATATCAGCGTTTGATGCATTAAAGTAACGGCAAAACAATCACTCTAAGTATTTGATATTCGTTTGATTTAACATATGATTCGCTTATGTTCTATGGTGAATCAGACGGTTATATTGATCCATCTCTGCCGAAGCTGGATCCAAAAGCACTAACCCAATTACAACAACAAGCGGCGAAGGATCTGGCAAAACGTACCATTCCTGGTGGTGTAATTGTATTGCTAGCCTTGCTTATTTCAGCGTATTACTCTCCCATCATTGATGATGCCCCGCTTTTTACCTACGTCTTATTCGCTTTTATGGGTATCGTTTTTTTATGTCGCTTGTATGTCGTGCTTTCATTCTTAAAACAACCGCAAGCACTGGATAAATGGCTAAAACAACTGTTTGCTGTCTTTTTTATTTCCGCGACCACATGGGGTATCTATGTCGCGGTATGCCTTTATCTCTATCAAACCTTGTTTACCAATATGGTGATTCTGATGTTTACCATCGGGATTGGTGCGGGCGCATTAACCAGTTTATTTATATGGAAACGTCTCGCTCAGATGTATTTGTGCATGATATTTCTGCCTATCATTTTGTCCACAGTGCTTAAATGGAACTTAAGCACCATCAGCATATTGTTTGGGCTGGTTTCATATATGATTTTTTTGCTGCTACAGGCAACCCGTGCTAACGCAGAGTACTGGCAGTCACTCTATTTAACCAAAATTCTTCAGCAACAAACTTCTGAGCTTATGATGGCAAAAGAACAGGCTGAAACAGCCAATCGTGCCAAAACAGAGTTTTTATCCAGCATGAGTCATGAGTTAAGGACCCCCCTTAACGCCATATTAGGCTTCACTCAACTACTCGCCACCGATCCTAAAATGCCGCTTCGTTCTCAGCAGGCTGAAAGTCTTGATCATATTATGGTAGCAAGCAAACACTTACTAACATTAGTCAATCAAGTGCTCGATCTGGCAAAAGTCGAAAGTGGCCATCTGGATTTGACGCTCAAGCCGACAAATATTGGTGCCATCGTCGCCGATTGTATCTCGCTCGTAGACACACTGGCTAAGCAGAAGCAGATCAAGTTTGTGATCGCCGACGATCCGGCGGTATTTGTCTATGCTGATCCCATGCGTTTAAAACAAATCCTAATCAATTTACTCAGTAATGCCATCAAATATAATCGTCAGGAAGGCCGTTTAATGCTCGAATACAAAAAGCAGGCGGATTCACTTCGTGTGCTGGTTATTGACACCGGGCCAGGTATTTCCCATGAAAATCAACGATTACTGTTTTCAAGTTTTTCTCGGTTGGGACAAGAAAATTCGACCACTGAAGGCAGTGGTGTAGGCCTGGTCATCACCAAAAAACTCATTGAGGCAATGGGTGGACGAATTGGCTACCAAAGTAAAGAACAGCTTGGCTCGACCTTTTGGTTTGAACTCCCATTAGCAAGCAATGCCGAGTCCTGATCACTGCTTCAGCGCAACAACTAATAATTTCAGTTCTTCACTAATAGTTGTTAAGCCTTTTCCAGACTGACCAATACCCTCAATATGTTGATTCACATCAATGGAGCTTGATTTAATCTGCTCTGCAGCTCTGGCAATATCATCAACAGTCGCAGTTTGCTGTTGGGTGGCCACAGCAATCGATGAATTCATTTGTGTGATGTTATCCATTGCAGAAACAACGGGTGCCATGGCGAGATTTGCTTCGTCAGTCTGTGTCGCGCATCGTTTCGCAGCAGAACTCTGGCGGCCAATAATATTTGTCGCCTCAGCACCTGAACTGGTGAGTTGCTCAATGATGGCTTTGATTTCTTCTGTTGACTCCGTGGTTCTCGATGCTAGCAATCGAACTTCATCTGCCACAACGGCAAAACCTCTGCCATGCTCACCAGCTCTGGCGGCCTCAATAGCGGCATTTAATGCCAATAAATTGGTTTGTTCTGCAACACTCTGAATCACTTCCAGTACAGAGTGAATATTTTGACTGTTTTGTTCCAAGCGATGAATAACCGCTTCTGCATCGAGTAGATCCTTAGCTAACTGTTGCGTTGCGTTTGATGCTTCGCTGAGTTTATGCCGGGCAGAATGTGTTGCCTCGTTTGCTTGCATCACATGCTCTGATGCATCTGTTGCGTTATTGGCGACCTCTTTAAAAGAGTATGACAACTGCATCACGGCAGTAGCCACTTGATCGGTACTATGCTGCTGTTGCTGTGTAAGAGTGGATGTCGCCTTTGATTCTTCTTGCAAAGATCGACTCGCATCAATCAATGTCTGAGCCTGGTGATCTAATTTATCTATCAAGTCGCCAAGATAGTGCTGAAGGTGAAGTGCTGCCTCGACCACTGAGTTGGTTTCAGCAAAAGCGAGTTCAGAGGTCAGACTCTGCTGATAATGGCCATTGAGCATGGCTTTAAAAAAGGTATCGAGTTTAAGCAAAAACCGCATCAGACGACTCTGCATGACAAACTGCAGACAAAGGGCCGGAACAATAAAGAGTCCAGCAAATAAAATCATCCATTGCAAACGCTGAGTGATATCAGCTTTTATCTGACCTATATGCGCTTCATACGTTGCCAGCCTTGCTTGAAACGCTAGCATTTTCTGGTTTAACGCTTCTCTACTGACTGTCACTTGCTGTTGCATAGCCAAAGTATTGTTAAGTTCTTTTTCGTAACGCTGAGTCAGACTTTGCAATGACGAGATACTGAGATCACCTAACTCATCAGGTTCTTCAGGTATTAATGCTTCTTCATCGACTTCTGTGTAGACGCCAAAACGCGGCATCGCTTTTAATTGATTAACGAGGTCAGCAAAATGTTGATTTTCGTCTAATAAGCTTTTCTCAATCGCCTTATCCTGAGTCTCAAAATAACGTTGACGATAAAGTGAAATTTGATTCAGGCTATGCTCAAGCTCTACCAACACTTGAAGAAAATCAGCAATCTGTGATGCAGGGGTGGCTTCTGCTTTTTCCGCATATCGGTTCAAACTCAGCAAGTCACCGTTACGTTCGCGTTCATTATTCATCAATAAAGTTTGTGGATTAGCTGAAAGTTTGCCTGCAGAACGTACCTGCTGCACTTCTGCTTGTAATGCGTCGATGCCTTCTTGAATTGCGCTATTATCTGACTCGCTTAACCAATCAAACGTCTTTGTTTTCATGGTATCGAGCTGATTTTCCGCATCCTGTAATAAATTAGCCTGTCCCGAAGCCAGGTAACGCTCGAGCAAAATCCGTGTATCTATGTCAAAGGCATTACGATACTGCTTGAATTCCTGAGTGATTTGATAAGGTTTATCCAGTTGGTACCATCCCCATACGGCGACAGCAGATGACAGAATGAGAGCAAAAACAATAACAAAGGTAATCAGGCGGGAAACAAACGATAACTTCACTTAATTTCTCAGCAGTTAAAAACGTGCTGAGTTTATAGCCCTTCAATGACAGCTTTATGACACCTGATGCTGCTGTAACGCCCAGTCAATGTGTTCCTGCACCATATCTGACACTTGATTTGAGCGGCTCTGTAATGCCTCAATAACTGACTGGCTCGTTTTCGCATTACCTAAAGCAACCGCAATATTTCGTAACCAGCAATCATAACCAATTCGCCGTACCGGACTCCCTTCCAGTCGGGATAAAAAAGTGTGCTCTGACCACATAAACAGGTCAACAAGCTGAGGCGCATCTAAGCCATCGCGGGGTAAATAGTCTGATTCCGTGGTGGCCTGTGCATATTTGTTCCAGGGACAAATCAATTGGCAGTCATCACAGCCATAAATTCGATTGCCCATTAAAGGTCGAAACTCTTCAGGTATGGCGCCACGTAACTCAATCGTTAAATAAGAAATACAGCGACGCGCATCCAGTTCATATGGGGCAACAATGGCTTGCGTTGGACAGATATCAATACAAGCTGAACAACTGCCACAATGAGCAGAAACAGACTGCGTCGCCGGTAGCGGTAAATCGGTATAAATTTCGCCTAAAAAGAAGTAAGAACCGTGATCACGATTAAGTACATTGGTATGTTTTCCTATCCAGCCGAGTCCTGCCTTTTCGGCAATGGCTTTTTCCATGACCGGCGCGCTATCTGTAAATACCCGATAGCCAAACTCGCCGACCTCTTTTTGAATATGCTCGGCCAGTTTTGCGAGACGTTTTCGCATCAATTTATGATAATCACGGCCAAGGGCATAACGTGATACAAACGCCTTCTCACTGTCATTAATCACCGACCACGGTTCGGCTGCTTGCCCTGGCCAATAATCCATTCTGACGCTGATAACACTGAGTGTTCCCTCAACTAGCTGTGCTGGGTGTGTGCGCTTACTCCCATGCTTTTCCATAAAGGTCATCTCGCCATGAAAACCTTTTTCCAGCCAGTTCTGTAAATGTTTATCGGCTGCAGACAAGTCAAGATCACTGACGCCCAATGCCTGAAAACCAAGCGAGCGCGCCCAACGCTGCATACGCACAATAAAATCTTGCCAGTTGATATCGCTGTTTTGTTTGTCCATGAACCTATTATAAGCTGTCAGCATTGAATGACAGGACTCATCTTATGCACACACTGCCGGACAATTTATATACAGCAGCGCAAACCCGTGAAATTGATCGCAGCATCATTGAAGATCATCACATTAGCGGTAGCGAACTGATGTCGCGTGCGGCAAAAGCCGCTCTGGATATTTTGGTCAAAACCTGGCCTCGGACCAAATACATCATCGTGCTGTGTGGTGCCGGTAATAATGGTGGTGATGGTTACGATCTCGCGCATCAAGCCATTAATCAGGGTTTCAATGTCGATGTTATCGAACTGGGTAATCCCGATAAAATGAGTGAAGAAGCTTTGAAGGCCAGGCAAGGCTTTTTGAGCACGGGCCAACAAGCACAACCATTTAATGGTGACATCAAGGACGCTGACGTCCTCGTTGATGCCTTATTTGGTACAGGCTTGGATCGCCCGGTCACTGGAGAGTATGCAAAAGCGATTGAAGCCGTGAATGCTAAGACCCACACTCCGGTGTTATCTATCGACATCCCTTCCGGTCTGAATGCGGATACTGGAAAGATTATGGGAGTAGCGGTTCAGGCTGATGTTACCGTTAGTTTTTTAGGCTTGAATCAGGGCTTGTTTACTGGGGATGGACCTAATCTATCTGGCTGCATTTATTTTAATGATTTGGATGCACCGGATACGGTATACGAAACAATTCCTACTGCAACCAAACTGGCTCTGTTCGAACATTATCAGTCACTTCTAAGCCCGAGAGCACGCTCAGCCCATAAAGGAGACTTTGGGCATTTACTGGTTGTGGGTGGTAATCAGGGAATGTCAGGTGCAGCCAGGATTTGTGCAGAAGCTGGCGCGCGAACAGGGGCGGGGCTTATTAGCATTGCGACACATCCTGAACATGCCAACTGGTTAAATATTGACCGCCCGGAGTTAATGGTTAAAGCCATTCATTCAGTTGATGACTTAACATCGCCATTAGCGAAAGCATCAGTGATAAGTTTTGGACCGGGACTGGGCCAAAATGCATGGTCTGAAACCTTATTTAACACACTTATCAATACAGATAAGCCGATGGTCATTGATGCTGATGCCTTAAATTTATTAAGTCAGCATCCCCATAACAAGCCCAATTGGATACTCACGCCCCATCCAGGTGAAGCAGCCAGGTTACTCGGCACCAACAGCAGTGAGATAGAAGCCGATCGCTTTCAGGCAGTTAAACAAATTCAACAAAAATATGGCGGTGTGGTCGTGCTTAAAGGCGCCGGCACACTGATTTGTGATGGTCAAACAACGCTAGTCTCAACCGCGGGCAACCCAGGTATGGCAAGTGGTGGTATGGGAGATGCCTTGACCGGCATTATCGGCGGATTACTCGCGCAGAAAATGTCACTCTTTGACGCCGCCAGCCTTGGTGTCATACTTCACGGTATGGCAGCCGACAGAGCGGCTAAAGAACATGGAGAGCGAGGATTACTGGCATTAGACTTATTACCTCACCTCCGCCACCTGTTGAACTCAAAATAAGAAAATAACGTGCATAGATACCTCGACAACGAACAAGCTACGCTTGATTTAGGCAGAGAACTCGCCTTAGTTGCGCCTGCCCAGCTTTTTACTATCCATCTTGAAGGTGAACTCGGCGCCGGGAAAACCACCTTTACCCGCGGCTTTGTGCAGGCTTTAGGTCATCAGGGCAATGTCAAAAGCCCGACCTATACCCTGGTTGAGCATTATCAGCTCAATAACCGTGATATTTATCATTTTGATTTATACCGGCTGAGTGACCCAGGTGAACTCGAGTTTATGGGCATCGATGACTATTTCCACACAAATGCCATTTCACTGATCGAGTGGGCTCAACGGGGTCAGGATTTTTTACCGCCACCCGATCTGATGATTCAATTGACGTATCAATCCAAAGGAAGACAGGTCGATATTCAAGCGATGACAGCTTTGGGTGAAGAAGTCTGTGGAAAACTTCACAAATAGTTCAACTTTCCTTTGTATCTCATTTATTTAGAAAGAAAACTTGATTTTAATTTTAAGCAAAGAGAAAATAACCCCCAAGTGATCATAAGGGTGTTGAGATGGTCCGTCTCCTGCTAAGTTTTTTTCTACTATATGTTTCAGTGCCTGCTTTGGCTGATGCGATTCAAGGTCTTCGTGTATCTGCTGATAACCAGAGTGCCCGTTTAGTCTTTGATCTTGATAATAAAGTCAGCTACAAAGCGTTTACATTAGCTAATCCTGATCGTCTGGTCATCGATTTGAAAGGCTTTCAGCAACGCGACAAATTAACCATACCATCGTTAATTAATACACCGATTAAAGCCGTGCGTTATGCCGCATATGATCAAAACACACTGCGCGTCGTCTTGGATTTAGCACATGAAGTGCAATATCAGGTTCAGTCCTTACCGCCACAAAAAGATTATCCGAACCGTTTAGTCGTCGATTTAAGCTATACAAACGCCCAGCTCAAACAATCCATTGCTGCAGTCAAAGATGAAGCGTTGAATAAGCCTGCTGCCACCGTGACAAATAAAGTTGAACAACAACAAAAAATCATTAAAACCAATAAAATTCTGCCGCGAAGGGACATCATTATTGCCATCGACCCCGGCCATGGCGGCCAGGATTCAGGCGCATTAGGTCCTCATGGCACCAAAGAAAAAGACGTTGTCCTGTCTATTGCCAAAAAGCTTGCCTACCTGGTGGATAAAGAACCGGGAATGCGTTCTTACCTGACACGAGACAGTGATGTATTTATCAGCTTAAGACAACGTATTCGTCGTGCCCGCGAAAATGGCGCCGATATGTTTATTTCTATCCATGCTGACGCCTTCACTAACCGCAATGCCAGAGGTTCTTCGGTTTATGTGCTATCCAGCCGCGGTGCCAGTAGTGAGGCTGCTCAAATCCTTGCTGACCGCGAGAATGCGGCTGACTTAGCAGGTGGGATCAGTCTGGAAGATAAAGACGATTTATTAGCGTCGGTGTTACTCGACCTTTCTCAAACGGCGAGTTTGGAAGGCAGTCTGGAAGTCGCTGAAACCGTATTATCCGGTCTAAAACGCGTAGGGCATGTACACAAAAAGCATGTAGAGTCCGCAGCCTTTGTGGTGCTCAAATCGCCTGATATCCCTTCTATTCTGGTTGAAACAGCGTTTATTTCTAATCCGGAAGAAGAGCAGAAACTGAAAAATGCTAACCATCAAAATAAACTGGCACATGCGATGATGGTCGGCATTCGTAATTATTTTCAAAAAAACCCCCTGCCAGGAACCAGTATGCCGCAGCAACATATTGTGAGCCGTGGTGATACTCTAAGCATGATTGCTCAGCGCTATCAGGTCAAAATGGCAGACATTAAATCAGTCAATAATCTGGCCTCATCCGAAATTCAAATTGGTGATGTGTTAAAAATCCCCTAAACCTCTTTGAATCCATACGTTAAACTCTAGCGTATGAACGAAACCAGAATTCACGCTCTCCCACTTCATTTAGCCAATCAGATTGCGGCTGGTGAAGTCGTTGAGCGTCCCGCTTCCGTACTCAAAGAGCTTGTTGAAAACAGTATTGATGCCGATGCAAGCCAAATTGATATCGTCATTGAAGGCGCGGGAAGCCAACTGATTAAAGTCACCGATAATGGCAGTGGCATTCACCCTGAAGACTTAGCTTTAGCCTTAAGTCGTCATGCCACCAGTAAATTACATAGCAGCGAACAACTCAGCGTGATCGGTAGCTTAGGCTTTCGTGGTGAAGCATTACCCAGTATCGCTTCAGTGACGCGTTTAAGCCTCACATCCAAGCAAGCCGAACAAGACTGTGCCTGGCAAGTGCGTTCAGATCAGTTACAGCCAGAGCCAGCAGCTCATCCAGATGGCACCACCGTTAGTGTCGCGGAACTGTTTTTTAATTTACCGGCACGTCGTCGTTTTCTGCGAAGCAATAAAACCGAGCTTCACCATCTTATTACCACCTTCTATCGACTCGCATTAAGTCGCTTTGATATTGGTTTCAGTGCCCGTTTTGATGAACAGACTTCGATTAAATTACCTGCACTCAAGTCAGCTGATACGTACTCACAAAGACTGGTAAAAATCTGTGGTCAGGCCTTTGTTCGTGATGCCAACTACCTGGAACAGTCTTTTGAAGACATTCATTTATCTGGTTGGGTCAGCAAAGCCTCTGCCCACCGAGCTCAAACCGATGTGCAATATTTCTTCATCAATGGCCGTGTGATCAAGGACCGGGTGATTAATCATGCCATTCGTCAAGCCTATGGCGAATTGCTGCCATCTGGTCGCCAGGCAGCTTATGTTTTATACCTGACCATGCCGTTAGACCGTGTTGATGTCAATGTTCATCCAACCAAGCATGAAGTCCGTTTCAGAGATGCACGTTTAATCCATGGGCTTATCAACAAGGCAATTCAGGAAGCACTACAAGAAACTAAAGAAGAAAATAGTCGTCAGACGGAATTAACGCTGCCAGAAAATATACACATCAATGAGCAGGCGTCGACATATCAGGCAGAAACAACAACGATAGAAAAATCGGCCAGTCTTAAAAATAAGATGACGGTTCGAGCTGACTGGTCAGCCGCATCGATTTTACATAACCGTTTTATTGTTGTTCATGCTCCAGAACCGGCGCTGATTGATCTGCAACAAGCGGACAAACGTATTCGCCAACAACAGTTTAAGCAAGCTATTCACAACAACACTGTGAGCTCCAGGCCGATTCTAGTCCCTCTTTGTTTTCCGCTGTCCGTCTCAGACATCAATAAATTCCAGAATTTTAAAACCCGTTTATCTTCTTATGGCATTGAGTTTGAAGTGGATGACACTTCGCTGACAATTAAACGTATTCCATTTCTTTTATCGCAAGTCGCCTTGCCTGATTTAGTTAGCCGCTTAGCAGCAATACTCGATGACAAAAGCAGCGATAGTGACGCGTTAATCACCGATGAACTGATACGCTTAATACCGGATAATCCGATCCATAACCTTGAACAGGCAAAACCGATTATCGAACAGGTACTCAGTAATAGCATTGAAAAAACACAGTGCTATCGTAAACTTGATCCCAGCTTACTGACTGGCTTATTCTCATCTTCATAATAATGACATAACTTCAGAGAGAACTATTATGGCTAAGTCTGCTCGTTCAGCCCCATCCCTTGTCCCGGCTATTCTTGCCTTAATCGTACTGGTCGGATTGGCGTATTTACTTTTTGCTGACTTACAACCCTCCCGCACCGAGCACACCGTTTCGCCCCCGATTGAAATTGAAGATCCGCAAATAGAAGAAGTCACCATCGAACCTGTTGCACCTCCCGAAGATCAACAAGCGATTACTGAGAAAGAAGCTGAACAATTTGTTGACCACCTGGGTAGTAAAGCTGTCACGCTGGATGGCAAACAGGGTGAGTTCGTCCGTAAAGACGGTACGATTGTGATTCCAAAAGTAGAAAAACGTGACACAACTATCGGTCAGCTACTAGCCGATAAAAGCCTTAGTCCTGACACCCCTGTCACCATCGAATACACCGAGACCGAAAAACAACAGACGACCATACAGGCACTTGATGACAGCACTGAAGATAAAAACACGATTGTCACCATAGAAAAAGCTGACGGCAGCCAGCAACAAAGCCCATTGATAGATTTAATAAACGATAATAATGTCGATAAAAATGCACAAATTACCGTGATTAACAAACAGCCCATTCAGAAAAAAACCACGATTGGTCAATTATCACAATCCGAACTCTCCCCCAAGCAGGCCATTCACGCAGAAATCGATCGCGGCTCTATCGAGTTGTCAGTGAATGATATTGTCAAATCCGGAGGTTTGGATGACAACGCATTGTTTTACCTGCATCGCGTTACCGAAGCCGATCGTCAGGGATTATGGGGCATTATTCAGTCAGGTTTGATTCAGCGTTTTCGCCAGGGCCTAACCCTTGAAGGCATAGGCATTAATAAAGATTTGGTCCGAGTCACCATTCCTGCTGATGCCGATGAACCTTTACCCACCGGCCTAAGCTCATTTCTTGGCAAGATACTGAATAATAAAGTGGAATCCAGCTACATCTATAACTACACCACCAGCACGATGGGGCATAATCCGGATCTTATCTATCCTGGACAGCAACTGATTTTGATTCATTTCTCCAATGATGAGTTAAAACAAATCTATCAATTCTTTGCTGATCAACGAAACAAACAAGCAGAAACGTTTGCTATTCACTGATGATTTTAGAAATCGCCTTTTTTGTCGTTGTGTTGCTGATTATTGGCGTGGCCTTTTTAATCCCATTTGATTAAACAGTGTTTACACCTGACTCGCTTTCCTTGTCAGCGTTAAATCGTCCATAGCGCAACATCACGCTTGGCAGCACTAGTAAATTCAATATCGTCGATGAGATCAAGCCGCCAATGATAATACTGGCCATGGGTCCCATGATTTCACGGCCGGGGCTATCTGAGTTCATTGCAATCGGTAACATCGCCAGCGCCGTCACTAAAGCGGTAATCAGAATCGATGGTAAACGCTCCTGAGCACCACGAATGGCGGTATCCAAATTCCATTCCGCCCCTTCTTCTTTCACCATATATTGATAATGTGACACCAACATAATCGCATTACGCAAGGTAATCCCAAAAAGGGTGACAAAACCGACTAATGAACCGATAGACAAGACGCCGTTCGTTAATACGACGGCCAGCACGCCGCCGACTAAAGAAAACGGTAAGTTGATTAACACCAGCAACATATTACGAAAGCTTTGTAATGCCACAAAAAGTAACAATAACACCGCTACACCCGCCAAGGTGGAATGCACAATTAAATCCTCTCGCGATTGTGCTTGTGCTACCGCTGCGCCCGTAAATTCGGGATAAATATCCGCTGTAAATGCCACTTCCTTATGAACCCGTTGCTTAAGCTCAGTAAAGAAAGAGCTTAAATCACGATCGGTGACATTGGCAGTGACGGTCTGCAAACGTTGCGATCCGCGATGCTGAATCATATGGCGTCCAGAGACCTGTTGAATGGTCGCAATATCCTGCAAGCGCAACATCACCCCATCAGGTGTCTGAATGGGTAAATTTCTTAATTGTTGGGGTTGTCGACGTAGTCTTTCAGGCAGAACCACAACCACATCAAACACCTGATTGCCTTCATAAACCTGACCGACTACGGCGCCATCAAAGCCTGTTTTAACAGCCTGCATCACCTGCGCAGGACGTAAGCCCCAATAGGCCAGTTTGTCTAAATCGAGCCGTACCTCAAGCTGAGGCTCGCCAGGTGGCGCGCGCAACTGTACATCTGCTGCGCCATCAATATCCCTGATAACTTTGGCAACTTCTTGTGCTGTCTGATCTAAAGCATCCAGATCTTTGCCATAAATATTCACCACAATCGGTGAGGTATAACCAGAAATCGTTTCATCAATACGTTCGGTTAAAAACGTATTCACTTCTGAATTCACCCCGGGAAACGCTTCTAATATCTCACGAATTTCATCCAGAACCCGCTGTTGTGATGGACCATCCATCGGTTCTAGATCCACTTCATACTCGCTGTAGTGGGTACCAAAGGTATCCGCACCACGCTCAGCACGCCCCGCCCATTGTGACGTTGAACGAACACCGGGTATTTCCGCCACACGTTGCTCAATACGGCCGCCGATTCGCAAGGATTCTTCAATGGATGTCCCAGGCACACTGGCAGTATGAATAATGTAATGACCTTCTCGTAACTCGGGTAAAAAACTTCCTCCTAAAAAAGGCAGTATTGCTAAGCCCGCTAAACAAAACCCAAGCACACCCAATAATGTCACTCTTGGAAAACGGCTTATCGATGATAAAAGACGGCCATAAACAGGTTTAATCATCCTAACCAACGGTGGTTCATCATGGCTGACATCTCCCGCCCGGGTCAGCAAGATATGGCAAAGCGCCGGGGTTACCGTTAATGCCACCGCTAATGAGGCAAAAATAGCCAGAATATAGGCTTCACCCAACGGCTCAAACATTCGCCCGGCAACCCCACTCAAGGTCAATAAGGGCACAAATACCAGCATCACAATAAAGCTGGCATAGACGACGGAACTCCGTACCTCCATCGACGCTTGATACACCACTTCCATCGCAGGTTTTGGCTTCGCGAGTAGCGCGTTTTGTCGTAAGCGACGAAAGATATTCTCAGTATCAATGATAGCGTCATCCACCACTTCACCCAGCGCAATCGCCAGCCCCCCCAACACCATAATATTGATGTTGATGCCAAACTCTAACAGCACAATCATGGCCGTAAATAAGGACAGAGGAATGGCGGTCATCGAAATAACAGCGGTACGGATATTAAATAAAAACAAAATCAGCATCAGCATGACCAGCCCACCACCGACCATCAGATGCTCTTGAATATTATGCAAGGAGGTCTGGATGTAATTAGCAGGCCGGAATAAGTCATCATGCAAGACCACACCTTCCGCAGCAAAGCCATCTTTGAACTCATCTAAAGCCGCTTCAATACCTTCGGTCACCGCCAGCGTATTGGCTTTGTACTGACCAATCACCATCAGCACAACAGCAGGTTTACCACCAATAGCTGCACCACCGATTGTGGGCGCTGGCGCTTCTTTCACTGCTGCAATATCACCCAGCCGTAAAACAGTATTTCCCTGTTTTCTGACAACAACCTTGGCTAACTGCTTGGCATTAAGTGGTTGTCCGCTGATTTGAATAGTCATCCGCTGATTCTGATTTTCAATAAAGCCCGTGCCCATAATGCCGGTGGCTTGTTGCGCCACAGTCATCACTTCATCGAGCGAAATGCCATATTTCGCTAATTTGCTGGGGTCGATTTGAATTTGCAATTGGCGTTCATGGCCACCAAACACATTGATATCTGCCACACCATCAACACTCAACAACCGCGGAGCCAGCGTCCAGTCAACAAGTGAGCGCAGTGTCATTAAGTCTTGTGAGTCCGAGGTCAGACCAATGGTCATAATGGTGCCCGACGAGGACTCTAACGGCACCATTAAGGGTGACCCAACACCTGCAGGCAGAGCGTCTTTCAAGCCTAACAAGCGTTCAGACACTAACTGTCTATCCAGATAAATATCTGTACTGTCGTAAAACGTCAGAATCAGTACCGACAGGCTTGGGATAGATTGTGAGCGGATAGACTCCATACCCACCAGCCCACCCAGGGCATTTTCTAAAGGCTGGGTCACCAACACTTCGACTTGCTCAGCCGTCAGCCCCTGCGCTTCTGTTTGAATAATGACTTGTTTGGGGGCAAATTCTGGAAAGATATCCAGGCTGGAATTAGATAGCTTGTATATGCCATAGATCAACAGCATGGAGGCTAACGCCACGACCACACCCCGAAAGCGCACTGAGAAAGCAACGACTTTAGACAACATACAGCTACACCTCGGTCAGCAGACAATTAGAGAAGACGTGTTTAATCATCATCGTCCTCATCATGAATCTGCCAGCGGAACTCTTCGGATAACAACATTTGTGCGCCTGAAATCACCAGTTGATTTCCTTCTTCAAACTCATCCTGAATAAAAATGCCTCCAGCGACCAGCTTGCCATCACTCAAAGGAATGCGTTTATAGCTGGTGTCATCCAATTGGATATACGCCCACGGTTGCCCTGAATACCAGACGATCGCTTCATCCGGAATGTGGAAACCAGAATCAGGATCACTATTCTCTGGAATCCAGGCATCCAAACGCATCCCGAGACGAAGCTTGCCGGTCGCGATCCGGAAGTAATAGGTTTCACCCTGGATTTGTTTTGCACTGATATAGGCTGGAGAAACGAAATAGGCTTTTCTTGCTGAGGCACGGTCGCCGGCACGTGAAACCCGAATCACATTCACATCGGCTGGTAAAGACGATTCCATCGGCAGGGTTACCATCAATAATGTGTCATGACGATTGATTAGTCTCTCCAGCTCTTTGGACGATTTATCCATGACCCAGTTAGCTATGGATTCGCCCCAACTTTGTATCAGCTCTGTTTTTGCATCTTCCAGTTGAAACTCCGCAGAGTCGAGATTGGCTTTTGCCTCACGCCAACTGGTTTCTGCATAAATCACATTTTTACTGGCTACACTTCCGGTGCCCTTAGCCAACTTTTTCAACCTTTCCCACTCGAGTCGATCTGCATTTTCAGTCACCTTTGCGATGGTGACAGCCGAACGAAGCTGATTGAGTCGTGAGCGCCATTGAATCAGCTCACGAATATCCACCACTTCGGCATAGGCTTTAAATTCAGGGAACAATAAGCTCTTAGTCAGCTTAAGCGTTTGAATACCGGTATAAGGGGCTGTTTCCTCGTCTAGTTTGACAATCAGAGGTCGATTAACATCGTCATTTTGTTCAAGTTCATCGTCGTCATCACTATCCGTCTGTTGCTGACTGGAAATAAAGGTTTTAAATCGCTCATTCCAGGATGTATCCGATAAAAATCCCACTATAATAAACGCAAGGGCGGCCAGAATTATCAACGACCAGAACCACTTTTTACTTGATGCCGACATTCAGTTATCCATTGAATAATCAATAAAAATAGCTGGTCATTAGAGCATGCCCCTCATCACTGGACAAGTCCGGAATAGAATTAATGATGATTTCCCCTTGACATCATTACTGTCAGAGGGTTTAATACGCACCCTTATCGGCTCGATAGCTCAGTTGGTAGAGCAAGGGATTGAAAATCCCTGTGTCCCTGGTTCGATTCCAGGTCGAGCCACCATGAATTCTAAAGAACCCAGATTTCTGAAAAGAAGCTGGGTTTTTTATTGCCTGTTATTTCTGTTGCATAATTTCCACAACAAATTATCGTTTTGTCCCCAGCCTCTCAGACCGCAATGTATCAATACATTCGTTAACAGATACCAGAATATCTGTGGTAAAAAAAACACAGAAATGTGATTTTCTCGTCAAAATAAAAAAAATTGTTGTAAAAGTGTTGCAATAGATTTTTTTATATGCAAAATAGCTAACAACCGAGACAAACTCCGGTTACGAGAGAGACTTAAAGTAATCTGTTAACAATTAGAAGGTGAATACAGAATGAAATTATTAAAAAAATCAACACTGGCTACATTAGTCGGTGCAGCAGCATTAACAGCTGCTGGTGCAGCTAACGCGACAATCGTTGTCGGTGGTGAAAACGGCTACGAATTCAGCGTTGACGGTAACATCAACCAATTCTTCATTGCTAGCGATCAAGATAGCGCAAGTGCCAGTGCTAACCGCGATCAAGATAACCAACAAGTAGCTAACGGTCTGTTACCTACATTCTTTGGTTTCAATGTTGCAATGCCTGAAATCAATGGTCTTAAAGTAGCAGCACGTGTTTCTATCTCACCATCAACAAACAATGGTAGCTATGTAAACTCTGATGCAGCTATGGAACAACGTGAAGCGTTTGCAACAGTAGACGGTTCATTCGGTCAAATTATGTTAGGTAAAGGCTTAGGTCTTTATTCTGCTAACAACATCCTGTTAGACCAAACTTTATACGGTGTGGGTGCAACAGGCTTAACAGCTGCTGGTGATCAAAACACTGGACAAACATCCTTAGGTCGTATCGGTTACGGTTATGAGTATGCTAACTGGCGTTCACAAATCCGTTATACCACACCTGATATGAACGGCTTTAAAGCTGCTGTTGCAGTAATGGATTCTGATGATTTCTTGACTGCTAAAGTGGTAAACTCATCTACCACATCTAATCAGTTCGAAAAAGACGCTCGTTATGAAGCATCTTTAAGCTATGCAACAGCATTTGACGGCGGTTCTATGAAACTGTGGTTAGATGGAATGACTCAAGACGTTCGTTACAGCAATGCAACAGGTAGTGAAAAATCTGACGCATACACCGTTGGTGGTCAGTTAGTATTCGGTGGCATTGAAGCTGTTGCTGCATACTACGACAGCAAAGGCCAAGGCGTTAACGGTTTAGGAACTGGCGCGTTTACGGCTGACAACAAAGCTCGTGAAGGTGATGGTTACTATGCACAGTTAGGTTACCGTTTTGGTGGTCAAACTTTTGTTGCTGCATCATACGGTGAATCAACATTAGACAGAGATAGCGCTAACACAGTTGCTGGTGGTGTTGCTGACTTAGATACTAACTCTATGACAACCATTGGTATCTACCATGATGTTACAGCTAACCTGAAACTGGTTGCTGAATACTCAAAAATCGAAACTGAATACCACATTCAGTCTTCTGATGACGAAGTTGATGTATTATCACTGGGTGGTTTCATCAGCTGGTAAGCTAATCTGAAACGATTCACTTGAATTGATTCAAAGCTTAATAAAAGAGCCTCAACCTTTGGGTTGGGGCTTTTTTTTATCGCTATCATTGTTATTATTCAATACATCCCTCCCTATATCTGCTGGGTATTCGGGCTATTAACTTCATCAGATGAATATTAACTCGCCCAATTTTGGGGCTTATTGATGTGCTGATGATTCTTTTTAGTGCACAAGAATAAAACCAACCTTCTTTTTGCATCGCCTTCAAAATAAAAAATTAACAGACTCCAATCATCCTTTTATTCTTTTTATACTCTGTTCGCATTGCGCAAAGCACCGTCTATCAGGCTTATCCAGTCATTTTTATTAATTCATCAATAAGCCAATTTTGTTCTCTTACATCCCTGCCCCCACCTGCTGGCATACATAGTGCAACTGTCAGTATTACCAAATTGGTAAATCGTAATACTAACCGGGGTATCTAAAAATGAAAAAAAGACTATTTCTCTCTCTTTTTGCAGGTTTCTTACTCGCAGGAAATGCTAACGCTGAACCATTGAAAATTGGCTACAGTGACTGGCCAGGCTGGGTTGCTTGGGAAATTGCTATTGAAAAGCACATGTTCGAAAAAGTCGGCGTGGATGTGCAATTTGAATGGTTTGATTATGTGGCCAGTATGGATGCTTTTGCTGCAGGTCAGTTAGATGCGGTCACCATGACCAATGGTGATGCTCTGGTAACAGGCGCAACTGGTGCACAGAATGTGATGATTTTGATTAATGATTACAGCAACGGCAACGATATGATTGTTGGCGCACCTGGCATTAATTCCATCACCGATCTGAAAGGTAAAAAAGTCGGTGTTGAACTGGGCTTTGTTGATCATTTATTGCTTCTAAATGGCTTGGAAAAAGCCGGTATGACAGAAAGTGATGTTGAGTTAGTCAATGTCCCGACCAATGAAACACCACAAGTATTGGCATCAGGCCAAGTTGATGCCATCGGTGCTTGGCAACCAAACTCAGGTCAGGCTTTGCAACTGGTTCCAGGCTCTAAACCTATCTACACCAGTGCTGATGAACCAGGCCTGATCTATGATGTGCTCGCGGTATCACCATCAAGCTTAGCGGCTCACAAAGATGAATGGAAAAAAGTCATTGAAGCCTGGTATATGGCCGTTGATTACTTAAATGACCCTAAAACACGTGATGATGCCATCAGCATCATGGCTGCGCGAGTTGGTGTCGAACCTGAGGTTTATAAAGCCTTTATCGATGGCACAAAGATTTTGACCAAAGAAGAAGCACAGGCCTTTATGAAAAAAGCGGATGGTTTTGGTTCTTTGTATGGCTCAACTGAAATTGCAGACCAGTTTAATGTTGACAATAAAGTCTATGCAGATAAACAAACTGTCGAAAATTATATTGATCCATCCCTTTTATTAGGCGAGTAAACCGTTAACGGGTACCGGCATTTCTGTCGGTACCTCTCTCCTCCTGATTTTTTTGTGTCATGACCAGGCAGGGGATCGTGTTGTCTGAAAATAGCAAAGGTACTGTTTATGTCACTCTTTTCAGTTAATAAACCGCTTGAACCACGTAGTCGTAAGTTGGTGACTATCAGCAGTTTTGTATTACCTATTCTTATCTGGTGTCTGGTCAGTTATGTACCGTTCATCTGGCATCCGGAAGTAGAAATCACCACACCAGGCTCAGTGAACTATTTCCGTGAAGGTATGTTGGTCGATAAAACGGTTTTTAATGCCGAACGCGACAAAGCTTCTGCAGCAGGTAAAGCCATACCAGAAGGTATACCTGCCAACCCAATTTATCTACCTGCACCTCATGAGGTATTAACCGCTTTCTATACATCATTTACTACCGAGCCCAAACGCAGCAGTGAACTTTGGTTACATGAAAGTCTTTGGAGCAGTATCCAGGTTATTTTTTATGGCTTTCTACTATCGTCGATCATTGGCATACCGTTAGGCATTCTGGCTGGTACCTATGATTTTTTCTCTCGATTATTTGAGCCCTTTATCGAATTCTTTCGCTATTTACCTGCACCTGCTTTTGGTGCCCTAGCGGTGGCGATTCTGGGAATTTATCAGGCCCCCAAAATAGCGATTATTTTTATCGGTACCTTTTTTCAGCAAGTGCTGATCGTGGCGAATACCACCCGAAAGCTGGACCCGGCTTTACTTGAAGCAGGCCAAACCTTGGGAGCTAATAATCGCTCCATGCTGTTTCGAATTGTATTGCCAGGCATTTTGCCGGATCTGTATCGGGACACTCGCATTCTGCTCGGTTGGGCCTGGACTTACCTGATTGTGGCCGAGTTGATCGGTACCAGCTCAGGCATCACCTGGTTTATCACTCAGCAAGCTCGTTACAAAAACTTCGACAATGTGTTTGCCGCCATCATGATGATCGGCATTTTAGGTCTCACCATTGACTTATTACTTGCCTGGTTTGGACGTCGTCTCTTCCCATGGCAAAAAGCAAATTAGGAGCCCGATATGAGTGAATCAAACTTACCCGATTATCGCGTTCAGTCAGAGGCTGTCCGGGATCGTTTCGCCCGGATCAAAAAGCGTCCGGTGACGATGGAAGTTGCTGGATTAAGCAAAACATTCCAAAGCCGACATGGCACTGTTACTGCCCTGAAAGACATTAACCTGACTATCCATAAACGTGAATTCGTCTGCGTCATAGGACCATCAGGCTGTGGTAAATCGACTTTAATTCGAATTCTGGCGGGCCTTGAACAAGCCACCGAAGGCGAAGTAAGACTGGATGGAAAAGTGGTTGATAAACCGGGGCCAGAGCGAGGCATGGTATTCCAGGGTTACACTTTATTCCCATGGCTAACCGTCAAGAAAAACATCATGTTTGGTCTGATTGAGTCTGGCTATGACAAAGGCACGGCAGAAGCGGAAGCCAGACAGTGGATCGAGTTAATTGGCTTGTCACGTTTTGAAAACAGCTATCCACATCAACTCTCTGGCGGTATGAAACAACGGGTGGCCATTGCCAGAGCATTAGCCAATAAACCCAAAGTGCTGTTGATGGATGAGCCCTTTGGTGCACTTGATGCACAAACACGCAGCAAAATGCAGGCTTACCTGATGGAGATATGGAAAAACATCGATGTCACGGTGTTTTTTATCACCCATGATTTAGATGAAGCTATTTATCTCGCCGACCGTATTCTGGTGCTAAAAGCCAATCCAGGCGAAGTACAAGAAGTCATTGAAGTCGCCGTTCAGCAACCGAGGCATCCGGAACAATTTTTATCCCCTGAATTTATCGCTACCAAAAAACGTTTGGAAGAACTGATTCATCCTCCTAAACAGGATGATGATGACGATCATCTGAATCTTGTTCGCATGGTGCCGGTAAATGATGAAGTTGGGAGTGTTTTCTAATGTATGAATTAGCACAAATGACCTGGGAAGAAGTCGCAGAAGCGGTCAAAAGTGGCGTGGATACGGCTTTACTTCCTGTTGGCGCAACTGAACAGCATGGACCACATATGGGTTGCGGTATGGACTCGGCCATTGCTGACACCTTGTGTAAAGAAGTAGCGAAACAGACGCCTGTCATTTTACTACCGACACAACCCTATGGTTGCTCAATCGGCCACTCAAAACGCTGGCCCGGCACCATGGCGCTTAATCCTAAAACACTGATTGATGTTATTTCAGATATCGGTGATTGGGTGGCGTCTTCAGGTATTAAACGGCTGTTACTTATCAATGGCCATGTGACAAATGCTGCACCGCTTCGCTGTGCGCTGGAAATGCTCAGAGCACGTCATGACGACTTAATGATCGGCCTTGTGCATACCGCTCAAATTTCAGAACGGGTACGTAAAGCCCATCATGATGATGCGGAAGACTGGCATGCCAATCAGGCTGAAACAGCCTTGATGATGGCTTTACATCCGGAGTTAGTGCGTGAGGATAAATTACTCGACGCTGACGATCCGGACCGAACCGATGGCTGCGTATTCAGCCACCCTGTCAATCGCACCAGTTTAAATGGTGTGACAGGCAAACCATCCACAGCAACTAAAGCAGATGGTGAAGCACTTTTTTCATGGATGTGTGAAGACTTATCTCAACTGGTGATGAGAGCAATTAAGGAACAACCGCCGCTTGATCAAAGCTACCACCAGTCTCTCTTATAAACCGTTAACCAAAAAAGGTAATCTCATGATTAACATCAAAACTGATGATGAAATCAAAAAAATACAAGAAGAGTTAAAAAGCAAAGGCGTGAAATACTGCATGGGCACCTATGTGGATATCCACGGTGTTCCTAAAGGTAAAGTCGTGCCGCTCTCTCATTTACATCATATGGCGCATGGCTCAGAACTCTACACTGGTTATGCCGTGGATGGCTTGGGCCAACAACCTAATGACGATGAAATCGCTTCTGTGCCGGATCTTGATCACATCATACAAATGCCATGGCAGCCTGAAATAGCCTGGATGCCAGCCGATAATACGCTCTACAAAAAGCCGTATATGCTGAGTACTCGTGTGTTACTTAAGTCGGTACTCGAGCAAGCAAAAGAGCTGGGTTATGGCATGAATCTGGGTATTGAAGCAGAAGTTTATCTGGTGAAGAAAAATGCCGACGGGACTTTATCCGTTCCCGATCCTGATGATAAATTGAAAAAGCCATGTTACGACACTCGTGCTTTTTTAAGTAATTTCAGTTGGTTAGATAAAATGGCCACCAGCATTGACGATCTCGGTTGGGGACTTTATTCCTTCGATCATGAAGATGCCAACGCTCAGTTCGAGTTCGATTTTAACTATGCTGATGCCGTTACCAGTTGCGACCGCTTTACTTTCTTGAAAATGATGGCAAAAGAATATGCCAAACAGGAAGATCTGTTAGCCACATTCATGCCTAAACCTTTCTCGAACAAAACAGGCACGGGCGCCCACTTCAATATGTCGCTTTATGATCTGGAAACAGGAGCCAATCTGTTCCAGTGTAAACCGGAAGAAGATGAGCACGGCTTAGGTTTAACCAAATTAGGTTATCAATTCATCGCCGGTGTTTTAAAACATGGTCCTGCTTTGTGTGCAGTGTTTGCCCCCACAGTGAATTCATACAAACGTTTGGTTCGCCAAGGTGATATGCCTTACTTCACTTGGGCACCGGTCTTTAACTCATTTGGTTCAAATAACCGCACTAATTCGGTTCGTGTGCCTATGGGGGGTGGCCGTTGTGAATCTCGTAATGCGGATGGCGCTGTCAATCCATACCTTGCAGCTGCCTTAGTTTTAGCTGCTGGCCTGGAAGGCATTAAAGAAGGGCTTGATCCCGGCAAACCTCAGGAACGTAATCTGTATGAATTAACCGAAGCGGAGCGTGAAGAATTAGGTATTCAGTTCTTACCAAGAACGCTTGATGAAGCGATTCAGGCATTCGCTGCCGATCCCTTTGTAGAAGAAGTATTGGGTAGTGAGTTGAGAAACGAGTTTATTCGCTATAAACAAGCCGAGTGGAATGAATATCACACGGTGGTTAGCGCATGGGAAGTTGAACGCTACAGTCATTTATTTTAGACAGAGAAAGGTATCACCCCAGCCAAAAGCTGGGGTGATAGCCTTATATCACTAAACAATAATGATGACATACGCCAGGAGTTCGTATGAGCAAAGAAAAAGTCAGCCGTATCAGCATATCCTTACCAGAAAGTCTGTTAGAAGGTTTGGATGAGATGGTCAGCAAGCGTGGTTTTGAAAGTCGCTCTCAAGCCATTTGTGACATGATCAATTTACAAATTAATGAGCACCGTGCTCAACAAGGCGATACCGTGATGACGGGTACGGTTAATCTGGTTTATAACCATTCAGTCCCAGGTTTGCAAAAGCGCCTTCATGATCTCCAATACGAATATATTGATGAAGTGATTAGCAACCTCAATGTCAATTTAACCCATACCAACACACTGTCGGTCATTCTGGTACAAGGTCCAGCTAATCGCCTGAACATGATCGCTGACAAAATGATTACGCTACGTGGTGTTGTCTACGGCCGACTATTATTGAACGCCGATATTATTCCCCCGATCCACCCTCTACCGCCCAAACAAACTTAAAGCTATTGTTACTCTCGTTGTCAGTTGACCGAATGCTATGGATTCAGTAGTTTTATATTTTGCAATAAAATCACTGGCCAAAACATGACTGATACAAGCTTTCTCCCACCGCTCATCGCAGCGATTCAATCTGAAATTATTAACAATGAAGCAGAAATCTCCGCACTGGATCGTGCAATAGGTGATGGTGACCATGTCACCAATCTGTTACGTGGACTTGAAGCTGTTGCTAAACTGAATGATGAACTGGTTCAGCTTGATTGGTCAGCCGCCTTGATGAAAATTGGCATGACACTCATGTCCACCATGGGCGGAGCCTCAGGCTCTTTACTCGGCTCAATGTTTGTGAGTATGGGAAAAGCGACCAAAGAGCAGGAACTGGACCTAAATGGAATGACAGCTATTTATTCGGCGGGTGTTGAATCCATAAAAGCCCGAGGCAAGGCCGATATCGGTGAAAAAACCATGCTGGATACCCTGATTCCAGTCATGCAATCATTGCAAAGTGATGCCAAACAAAATGCAGATAAAACGACTGTTTTAAGCAATATTAAAACTGCCGCTACACAAGGCATGCAATCGACCAAAGATATGCTGGCAACCAAGGGAAGAGCATCATTTTTGGGTGAGCGCGCCCGCGGCCACATCGACGCAGGCGCCAGAACTTCTCAGTTAATTCTCTGTGTTATTGCTGACGAACTCAGCAAAACCTAAATCCCCCAACGTAATGCTGCAGTATGAACAGGGGCATCCCAATATTGCAGCATTTCATCGTCCATCAACGTTAAGGTAATTGAGCAACCCGCCATATCCAGTGACGTAGTGTAATTTCCGACCAGTGATCGAACAATTTTTATACCACGCTCTTCAAAAAACTGTGCTGCCAAATCATAAACCAGATAAAGCTCCATTAATGGTGTCGCACCAAAACCATTGATATGCAGTAAAACGCGTTGATCTTTTGTTGGTTTTAACTCTTCATCAATCGCTTTAGCGAGTATGTGAACAAGATCATCGGCCGTGGTCAGACTCATCACCTCTCGTCCGCGTTCTCCATGAATACCAACGCCCATTTCGACTTCATTATCCGAGATATCAAATGTAGGCTGCCCTAACGCTGGCACGGTACAACTGGTCAAAGCCACCCCCATAGAGGCAGTTGAATTGACGACTTTGTCACCAAGCTGTTTACAGGCAGCTAAATCTGCCCCGGCTTCTGCTGCAGCGCCGACGATTTTTTCAACAATCAACGTGCCAGCCACACCTCGGCGTCCAGTACTATGATTCTTAGGTAAAGACACATCATCATTCACCAGCACTGTTTCATGGGGGCAATCCAACATTTCAGCGGCAATCTCAAAGTTCATCACATCGCCAGCATAATTTTTAACGATAAATAAAACACCCGCGCCATTTTCTACTTCTTGTGCCGCCATCAGCATTTGGTCGGGTGTTGGAGAGGTAAACACTTGCCCAGGGCAAGCGGCATCTAACATGCCTTTTCCCACCAACCCAGTATGCAATGGTTCATGGCCAGCGCCACCGCCAGAGATTAAAGCCACTTTGTTTTCAGGCTTATTTTTTCGAGTGACATAATGGGGCTGATGATTGAATTGAATAATATTGCTATGCGCTCTGGCAAAACCATTCAAACTTTCTTCAAGAACACTTTCCACACCATTAATCAATTTTTTCATCTCTCGCTTCCTTTTTTGTTTTCTTTAATTTTCCAGGGCTTTTGTTAATGCTGCCAAATCATCCAAAATCCATGTTGGCTCATAATCAACCTGCTTAACATCCTCAGCCGAAGACACGCCGGTTAAAACCAGCACGCTACGGATTCCCGCATTAACGGCTCCCAGAATATCGGTATTAAGACGGTCACCAATGGCAATGGTGGTGTCTTTTGTCGTGCCTAAAATTTTTAATGCCTGTTCATACAAGATAGGTTCAGGCTTACCAATAGATATCGGTTTCACGCCGGTGACTGACTCCAGCGCTGCTAACACGCCACCATTACCCATCACTTCACCAAGCTCGGTAGGCAAAGTGGAGTCCGAATTTGTCGCATAAAAAGCAGCGCCTGCATTAATATTTAATGTCGCTGTTGCCAACTTATCCCACGTTAATGTGCGATCAAGTCCGGATACAACAATATCCGCTGTTCGACCCGTGATTCCTTTTTCAGGCTGGTCTACTTCATACAAATCGGTCAGTACAAAATCATTTTCCAATAAGGGTTGTTTTAACCCGTCTTCACCAATAACAAATACACGTTTTTTATCAGCGGGTAAGTGTTCGCATAAATAACTTACCGTGGCCATACTGGAAGTCAGAATTTCCTTAGCCTCGACCTCAATATTCATTGAGGATAATTTTTCGATATATTGCTGCTGAGTCAAACTGGCATTGTTCGTCGCTAATACAAAAGGTAGCTTCTTTTTCCTCAGTAACTGAAAAAAGTCCCCTAATCCGGGCATCGCTTTATTACCATGCCATAGCACCCCATCCATATCGATAATTAGACCAGCCACGTTATCTAAATAGACCGCAGATTCTGTATTCAAAATATATCCTCGCAACTATACAATCTGGTCACAGAGAGTCGCATACTGCAAATCATTGTGTCTAGTGATAAAAATGATGATAAATGTCGAGATTGAGTCAAAAATTGACAGCATCTGTTGATCTGCTTTATAGTCTGCGAGCGTATTTTCAACGTAATAACTCATAAATTAAATTAATTAGGAGCATGTCAGCATGGCAAAAGCACTTATTCAAATGGCACTGGATTCTCTGGATTTCGATCAAACAATCGCGCTTGCAGAGCAAGTTGCTCCTTACGTCGATATCTTAGAAATTGGTACACCATGCATCAAGTACAACGGTCTTGAACTGGTTACTGCACTGAAAAGCAAATTCCCTAACAACCTGATCCTGGTTGACCTGAAAACAATGGACGCTGGTGAATACGAAGCAACTCCATTCTACGAAGCAGGTGCTGACATCTGTACAGTATTAGGTGTTTCTGACAAAGCGACAATGGGCGGCGTAATCAAAGCAGCTAACGCTAACAACGCTGAAGCTCAAATCGACTTAATCAGTGTTAAAGACAAAAAAGCAGTTGCAACTGAAGCAGCTCGTAACGGTGCTCAAATCATCGGTGTTCACACTGGTCTTGACGCTCAAGCAGCAGGTCAAACACCTTTCGCTGATCTGAAAGACATCGCTAGCTTAAACTTAGGTGTTCGCATTTCAGTTGCTGGTGGTTTGAACAAAAACACTATTCAAGACACTGTTCGCGCTGGCGCGACAATTGTTGTTGTTGGTGCAGCAATCTACGGTGCGGATTCTCCAGCTGAAGCAGCTAAAGAATTACGTGCTTTAGTTGACGCAGCATAAGCACTAGCATTGCGTTAAGCAGAAAATGAAACGAGTGGTCGTTGACCACTCGTTTTTTTTCATGCTCACCTGATTAATTTATTAATTTAAATAATCAGGTAAGATAGTGGTTATTGGTCATTGATAATAATTATGATTTTAATTGGCCAATCTCAAATTCAAACGGATTAATCGTATTGCATGTCGACTTCTGGCATTTTTGCTTGAGTTTTTCCGACTTGCCACGATTAATCTAAAATAGTAATTTACCCGTTGCACCAACCTCGTTATGTTGGGCAGATGGGGTTAAAATGTAACAGGGGTATAATATTATGAGTGATAAAGGTTTCTTTGCATCAGTTTGTGGATTTTTTAAAAGCCTGTTTTCATCAAGTCCTAGTCCTGCTCCAACCAGCAGCGCTAAGCAAAGCCCAGCAGCAAAAACAGCAAATGATGGTTTGACAGGTGTTGAACGCTATATCAGAAACCAAGCAAATAGCGGTTCAAAACTGACTGGTGTTGAAAAATATATTAGAAATAAAACCACATCTGTAAAAGTGTTAACAGGTGTTGAGCAATATATTCGTAATAAAGCACAAGCAAAACCAATGACAGGTGTTGAACGTTATATTCAAAACAAAGGTTAAACCTGACCTTACACACTAAAGATTTATGGCAAAGCCGGGCAACATCCCGGCTTTGCCGACATAATAATCAATAAAATCAACCATACAGTCAGCGTTAGATGCGATGGCTGTTAATTTTTAACTTAAAAATTAAAGGTACGAAACATGGCTACTTTACTTGATCAGCTTAAGGAAATGACCGTTGTTGTCGCCGATACTGGTGATATTCAAGCTATCGAAAAATTTACACCTCGTGATGCTACAACTAACCCTTCACTGATTACTGCTGCAGCTCAAATGCCACAATACCAAGGTATTGTTGATGACACATTGAAAGCAGCTCGTGAAACATTAGGTGCTGACGCGCCTGCATCAGAAGTGGTTTCACTCGCATTTGATCGTTTAGCAGTTTCATTTGGTCTGAAAATTCTGGATATCGTTCCAGGTCGTGTATCTACAGAAGTTGATGCTCGTCTGTCTTTTGACACCGAAGCGACCATTGCTAAAGGCCGTGACCTGATTGCTCAATACGAAGCAGCTGGTGTTTCACGTGAGCGTATCCTGATCAAAATCGCAGCAACCTGGGAAGGTGTTATGGCTGCTAAAGTACTGGAAGAGGAAGGTATTCACACTAACCTGACTCTGGTATTTGGTCTGCACCAAGCTGTTGCTTGTGGTGAAAATGGTATCCAACTGATTTCACCTTTCGTAGGTCGTATTCTTGACTGGTACAAAAAAGACACTGGTCGTGATTCTTATGAACCTGCAGAAGATCCAGGTGTTGTTTCTGTTACTCACATCTACAACTACTTCAAGAAATTTGGTTTAGAAACTGAAGTAATGGGTGCGAGCTTCCGTAACGTTGGTGAAATCACTGAATTAGCAGGTGTTGATCTTCTGACTATTTCTCCTGCTTTACTGGACGAATTACACTCAACTGAAGGTGACTTACCACGTAAGTTAAATGTTGAAGATGCCAAAGCATCAGATGTTGAACGCATCGATATGACTGAAGAAACATTCAAAGCTATGCACGCAGCAGATCGCATGGCAACTGAAAAGTTACAAGAAGGTATTGATGGTTTTGCTAAAGCACTTGAAACTCTTGAAGAGTTGCTGGCTAACCGTCTTGCAGAACTGGAAAGCTAATTCATCAGAATTAAATTTCCCCGTATTCAGCCCACTCCATTTGTGAGTGGGCCCGAATGCAGCAGGGTCAGTGAAATTGACTTGTCACTGATTTCTGCATATAGTCCCGCTTCACCTAAGCAAGCGTGATAACAATAATTTTTACTATAAATTAGGAGTATGTAACATGGCTGAAATCCAAATGGCTCTTGACTCATTGGACTTTGACGCAACAATGGCTCTGGCTGAACAAGTAGCGCCATATGTCGATATCCTTGAAATCGGTACACCTTGTATTAAATACAACGGTCTGAAACTGGTTAAAGCATTGAAAGCAGCTCACCCAGACAAAAAAATTCTGGTTGACCTGAAAACAATGGACGCTGGTGAATACGAAGCAACTCCTTTCTTTGAAGCTGGTGGTGACATCACTACAGTTTTAGGTGCTTCTGACATGGCTACAATGAAAGGCGTTATCAAAGCAGCTAACGCTAACAACGCTGAAGCTCAAATCGATTTAATCGGTGTTGAAGATAAAGCTGCTGTAGCTAAAGAAGCTGCTGCTAACGGTGCACACATCATCGGTGTTCACACTGGTCTTGACGCACAAGCTGCAGGTCAAACACCTTTTGAAGATCTGAAAACTATCGCTGGTTTAGGTCTGAACGTTAAAGTTTCTGTTGCTGGTGGTATCAACAAAGATACAATCCAAAGCACAGTTCAAGCTGGTGCTGACATCGTTGTTGTTGGTGCGGCTATCTACGGCGCTCCATCTCCAGCTGAATCTGCAAAAGAACTGCGTGCATTAGTTGACGCAGCATAAGGATTAGAAAAATGACAATGCATCGTGATCTAGTTGTAAACAAAATCACTGATATTTTAGGGGCTACTGACAGTTCTCTTGAAGCTGAATTCGTTGCTATGTGTGATGATGCTAAACGCATCTTCATTACAGGTGCCGGACGTTCACGTCTTGTTGGTAACTTCCTGGGTATGAGGTTGATGCATAGTGGTTACACCGTATACGTTCAAGGTGAAATCAGCACACCTAGCATCCGTGAAGGCGATTTATTAATCGTTATCTCAGGTTCAGGTGAAACAACTCAGTTGGTTTCATTCGCGAACAAAGCTAAATCAGAGAACGCAAAAGTAGTATTAATCTGCTCAAAAGCAAGTTCAACGATTGGTGATATAGCGGACAAAACAATTCAAATTGGTAACGACGATAGCTTTGCACCTACTAAGGGCATGCCTATGGGTACTATGTTTGAATTATCGACATTGATTTTCTTGGAAGCCATCGTTTCTCATCTTATCCATGAGAAAGGTATTCCAGAGGAAGAAATGCGATACAGACACGCTAATATGGAATAATCACTTTTCCTTAGCAGTAAAAAAAGAAACGGGTAACTTTCGGGTTACCCGTTTTTTTTTGCCATCAGTTCAGATAGAGCTTACATCTCTGACGCTGTATAATGCCTGAATACTTATAACTCACTAATCGGTTTTAATAGAGATATGTCAGCAAAAACACTTTACGATAAGCTTTGGGATCAACATGTCGTTCGCTCTGAGTCAGATGGCACTACAGCTTTACTGTATATCGATCGCCATCTTGTTCATGAAGTGACATCACCGCAAGCCTTTGAAGGCCTGCGTTTAGCTGACCGTAAACCCTATCGCCTAAACTCTATTTTAGCGACACCGGATCATAATGTTCCTACTTCACATCGCGAGCAAGGTATTGCTGATCCTATTTCACGTTTACAAGTAGATACGCTCGATAGCAACTGTGTCGAATTTGGTATCACTGAATTTGGATTAAATGATTTACGACAAGGTATTGTGCATGTTGTTGGCCCCGAGCAAGGCGCAACACTGCCTGGTATGACGGTAGTTTGCGGTGACTCTCACACTTCAACACACGGTGCTTTTGGTGCTTTAGCTTTTGGTATTGGTACTTCCGAAGTTGAGCACGTTATGGCAACCCAATGTCTGATTCAACGTAAGTCCAAAAATATGCAAGTGCGCGTTGAAGGTCAGGTTAAACCCGGCATCACAGCCAAAGACATTGTCCTTGCTATCATTGGAGAGATTGGCACTGCAGGTGGAACAGGCTATGCCATCGAATTTGCCGGTGAAGCGATTCAGGCCTTAAGTATGGAAGGTCGCATGACCGTCTGTAATATGACCATTGAAGCTGGCGCCCGCGCAGGTATGATTGCGGTTGACGATACCACCATCAACTACCTGAAAGATCGTCCTTTCTCGCCATCTGGTGAAAACTGGGAGAAAGCGGTTAAAGCATGGCGTGAATTACACTCTGATGATGGCGCCCATTTTGATAAAGTCGTCGTACTGAAAGCAGAAGATATCAAACCTCAAGTCACATGGGGCACGTCGCCGGAAATGGTTGTATCGGTTGATTCGGCTATTCCTGATCCCGTCAAGGAATCAGATGCAGTAAAACGCAACGGCATGGAAAAAGCACTTAAATATATGGGCCTACAAGCCAACCAAGCGATTACTGACATTTATCTGGACCGTGTATTTATTGGTTCTTGCACAAATTCACGTATCGAAGACTTACGTGAGGCAGCGGAGGCCATCCAAGGCGGAAAGGTCGCTGCCAGCGTCAAACAAGCTATGGTTGTTCCAGGCTCAGGTTTAGTCAAACAACAAGCTGAGCAAGAAGGTTTAGATAAAATTTTTATCGAAGCGGGATTTGAATGGCGTGATCCTGGCTGTTCCATGTGCCTGGCCATGAATGCGGATCGTCTTGAAGCAGGTGAACATTGTGCTTCGACATCTAACCGTAATTTTGAAGGACGTCAGGGTCAAGGTGGCAGAACGCATCTTGTCAGTCCAGCAATGGCTGCTGCAGCTGCAATCGCAGGTCACTTTGTTGATATCACACAAAACCTATGATTGATTATTTGGCTGTTCAATCTGAATTAAACACTTTTCGTGATTTTTTACGATGGTCAACATCCCGCTTCAATGAAGCGGGATTATTTTTTGGCCATGGTAATGAAGACGCTTTTAATGAGGCATCGCAGCTCATACTGAGTGTTTTACACTTGCCTGTAGACGCCTTACCTGAAGTCTTTTTAGATGCCAGACTGACCCAAGATGAAAAGCGTGCATTGCTTATTGCCATTGAAAAACGCGTTGAAAAGCGTATTCCCTTACCGTACCTGACAAATGAAGCCTGGTTTGCTGGCCTACCATTCTTTGTCGATGAGCGAGTTCTTATCCCCCGCTCGCCTTTTGCAGAGCTGATAGAAGCGCAATTCCAACCATGGCTTAGTGAGCCTGACTCAGTATTCACTATTTTGGATATGTGTACAGGAAGTGCTTGTATTGCTATTGCGTTAGCTATGGCTTTTGAACAAGCGGAAGTGACAGCGAGTGATATCAGCACAGATGCCCTTGCTGTAGCAGAAATAAACCGCAAGAAACATGGATTAGAGGACCACTTACACCTTATTCAATCAGATCTCTGGCAAGCTTTTCCAGCTGACGCAAAATACGATTTGATCGTGAGCAATCCCCCTTACGTCGGGGCTGATGAAATGGCCTCTATTCCAGAAGAGTACCGGCATGAACCGGTCTCAGCTCTCGAAGCCGAGGATAATGGACTGGCCTTAGTAGAAAAAATCCTGCTTGGGGCCGCAGAGCACATGACCGACCAAGGTTTATTATTCGTTGAAGTGGGCAATACCGATTTGGCGGTCGATGATAAATGGCCTGATATCGCGTTTACATGGCTGGAATTAGAAAACGGTGGTCATGGCATATTTATGCTGGATAAAGCCGCATGTGAACTATTTAAGCAGCGTTATGGCTAATCATTATCACTTAATTCAGGCACGACCTCAGACTCAACATAAACTCTGACACAATTTCGACCCGCCATTTTAGCCTGATACATGGCTTTATCTGCTAACTCGAATAAGCTATTTAGATTATCATTGTCTGCCTGCCTTAATTGGGCAATGCCAATACTTACCGTTACTTCCAAATTGGCAGGTTTTAACTTATTGAGGCGCTGTACCATTCGTTCCATCATATTTTTTGCCGATACCAGATCACACTCCGGCAATAAAAGCACCAACTCATCTCCTGCCCATCTGGCAACCAGATCCACATCACGTACATGGCGTTTCATCCACGAACCCAGCTCAGATAACATCTGGTCTCCCCGCTCAAATCCATGACGCTCATTAATATCTTTCAGATGATCAATATCAATGACAGCAAGAGATAAGCAACGATTAAACCGATAAGCTTCACTGAAATATTTACTCGCGAACTCTCTCAGAGCGTGCCGATTAAACAATCCCGTCGTTTCATCCAGCATGGCAAGACTATGCAAAGACTTTTGTTGTGTACGAAGCTCCTGCGTTGTTTGATAACTGGTTATATGATTGAAAACGCGCTGTCTCAATTCTTCTCGCACAATCGGTTTCGACACATAATCATTAACACCGAGATGGAATAATTCGATCTTACGGGACATATTATCGAAACCTGATGTCGCGATAATCGGCACATTGCTATATTCACTCTGCATACGCCGGATTTTACGCACTAAGGTGATACCACTCATACTGCCTTCAAGCATAATGTCAGTGATAACCAGATCGTAGTCCCCACCTTTAAACGCTTCCCATGCACTCTCAGCATAGTTATAAGCGTCTACATCAAGTCCCATATCTGTTAATAAGTCGATGATAATGGTTTGCAAAACCCGGGAATCTTCAATAAATAACACCCGACCACTTAATTGTCGCGACTCTCGCTGGCTCAGACGAGATAGATAAGTATCCATTTCAGCCATATCATTTTTGCTGAAAATATCGGTAGCACCAGCCAATAAGGCTTGTTTGAGAATTTTAGAATTGTCATGTTCTGTTAAGACCAGCAAGGTGGCAAAATCATAACCACTTAGAGCTCTTAGCTGACTACAGAATTCACTGCTGGCATAGTCGGGTAAGTTATCAGAGCAACAAACTAAACGATACCTCGCTTGAGCAGCCTTGCCTAAGCCATCAGCTCCACTCTCTGCTGTCTCAACATTAAAACCAGCAGACTCTAATAAATCGATCATATGCTCACAAAACATTGGTGAGCTATCTATAACTAACGCGTTTAGCATATTTCTCTAAATTCCCGAGTAATACAAATTAATCCATTAATTTTTTATGCAACGTTACCATCAAATGCACGCCTTCGCGAGTAAGCGCTTAGTAAAAGTTGTTCTCAGATAAAACCCTCTTGGATTCATCAAAATAGTTTCGCCTGAAATATCGGAGCTTTTTGCCAAGATACGACTATGAGCCGCTTTCGGTCTAACCTGTAAATACTGGCCTTCCCTTGCCGTTAGCTCTGACTGTTCACCTAGCGCTAACCGGTCCATTAACTCTTCCCAGTCAGCCTTTAAAATTTCTTCTTCAATCTGATCTGGCTGCCATAACCAACCCGCGCCGATATAGCGTTCAGCAAGTGGAATGGACGACTCCGCCTCAACCGGAAGCCAAAGTACATGTGATAGCTTTCGTTTGACCCAGCTTTCCTGCCATGTCAGCGCTTCGTATTCACTCAATGACACTGTACAAACATACGTCGACTCTTTAGGTTCACCATGCGCGTTTAATGGTAATGTTTTCAGCTCAATACCTAGTGAAATAAAGTCTGGCTCTGCCTGATTGCCCGCATCAGCACCAAGATAGGATTCTAATAGCTGACCAACCCAGCCTTTATTTCTCAACAAATCTGCAGGCACCCGACACCCTACCTCTTGAGCAATCTGTCCTAGGCTTTTTCCAGCTATGTGATGACAACGTTGCATCAGGTCATCGATTGATTGTGGAGCAGAATTTCTAACCATCGTTTTACCAAATTTTCATCTTGCTGCAGGCATGATAACCTAGCCACCTTTATCACGCTTGAGAGAGACAGTGAAAGCATTATCTATCAAGAATCTAAGTAAAACGTATCGTAACGGATTGCATGCATTAAAGAACATTCACCTCGATGTAGAACAGGGTGATTTTTTTGCATTACTCGGTCCCAACGGTGCGGGCAAGTCAACCACTATTGGCGTGGTTACTTCGCTAGTCACAAAAACCAGTGGCTCCATTCAAGTCTTTGACACCGATTTGGATATCGATGCTGAGCAAGCCAAAAGTTATATAGGACTTGTGCCGCAAGAATTCAATTTCAATGGCTTTGAGCAGGTAAAGCATATTCTGGTTGCGCAGGCAGGTTATTATGGGATGCCCGCCAGCGAGGCAGAACCCAGAGCGGATGAACTACTCAAACAACTTGGACTATGGGAAAAGAGACACACGCCATCTCGATCACTGTCTGGCGGTATGAAACGTCGCCTGATGATAGCCCGCGCTCTGGTTCACAATCCACGTCTGTTGATTCTGGATGAACCGACCGCAGGTGTTGATATTGAACTGCGTCGCTCCATGTGGACATTTCTCAGAAAGATTAATGCCGAAGGCACCACCATCATTCTGACCACCCACTATCTGGAAGAAGCCGAAAGCTTATGCCGTAATATTGCGATCATTGATAAAGGCCAGATAATCGAAAATACCGATATGAAGTCTCTATTAAATCGGCTGGATAAAGAAACCTTTGTTTTGGATCTCAAACACTCGCTTCAACACCCCTTTGAGCTTGATGGCTTTGATTATCATCAGATTGATAACACCACGCTGGAAATCGAAATCCACCGAGGTGAATCACTGAACACGGTGTTTGAACAACTGACTCAAAAAGGTATCGAAGTCACCAGTATGAAAAATAAAGTGAACCGTCTGGAAGAATTATTTCTCAACCTTGTTGAGAAGTCGGAGTAAAACCTATGACACCAACTCGTCACCAAAGACACTGGGTCGCGTTTTCAACCTTGCTATTTCGTGAAATCCGCCGCTTCTTCAGAATCTGGCCGCAAACGATTCTGCCACCGGCCATCACCATGACCCTGTATTTCATCATTTTCGGCAATCTGATCGGGAGTCGAATTGGGGAAATGGGTGGCTTTAGCTATATGGAATATATCGTACCGGGTATCATCATGATGGCCGTTATCAATAATGCCTATTCAAATGTGGCCTCTTCATTCTTCAGTGCCAAATTCCAAAATCATATTGAAGAGCTGATTGTCGCCCCTATCCCAAATTATTTAATTCTCGCTGGTTATGTAGCCGGTGGTACAGCACGGGGCCTATGTGTGGGGATGATAGTCACGCTAGTATCGCTTTTCTTTACGCATCTACCGGTAGAGCATATTTTTATTACCATCAGCATGGTATTTCTGAGTGCGGTTTTATTTGCGCTGGGCGGTTTTATCAATGCAGTTTATGCACGCAGTTTTGATGAAATTGCCATCATCCCAACATTCATTCTGACCCCATTAACCTATTTGGGCGGGGTATTTTATTCGATTGATTTATTACCCGACTTTTGGCAAAACGTGTCACTGCTAAATCCTATTTTGTACATGGTGAATGCTTTCCGCTACGGCATGTTAGGTATTTCAGATATCCCTATCATGGCGGCATTTAGCATTATTATGTTGTTTATAGTGGCCTTAACCGCATATGCCTTATATCTGTTGAAAAAAGGTACCGGGCTTAGAAACTAGACGTTATCGACCAGGCTTAGCGCTTGTTGAAGTGTATGGATGCCAGCATCGGGCAAATGGGCATTCTCACTTAAGTGCCGCCGCCAGCGACGGGCTCCAGGCTGGCCCTGAAATAAACCCAATAAATGTCGGGTGATGGATTTCAGTGGTCGGCCCTGTTTCATTCTTTGCTCGATATACGGCAACATCGCCTCAATCACTTCATGTCTGCTCAATATATAGTCAGAACGCTGGTTAAAAATAACGTTATCCACGTCAGCTAGCAGATAGGGATCATGGTAAATCGCCCGTCCAACCATTGTGCCATCGACATGTTTCAGATGTTCCTGAACCTCCACCAAACTATGAATACCACCATTGATATCAATATGTAGCTCGGGGTAGTCCTTTTTGATTTGATAAACGCGCTCATAATCCAGTGGCGGCACATCACGATTTTCTTTTGGACTTAATCCTTTGAGCCATGCCTTGCGCGCATGCAGAATGAAAGTTTCACAACCGGCTGCTGACACAGCATCAATAAAATCGGTCAGAAATTGATAACTATCCTGTTCATCAATCCCGAGTCGGGTTTTAACAGTGACAGGAATATTCACGGCGTTTTTCATCGCTGCCACACCCTCCGCCACTAATTGAGGTTCAGCCATTAAACACGCGCCAAAACTGCCTGACTGGACACGGTCGCTTGGGCAACCAACATTCAGATTAATTTCACTATAACCCGCATCCTCTCCCATTTTTGCACACTCAGCTAGAGCAGCAGGCTCAGAACCACCAAGTTGCAAAGCGAGAGGATATTCCGTTGCATCATGAGCTAAAAATCGTTGTCTATCGCCATGAATCAACGCCCCAGTAGTCACCATTTCCGTATAAAGCAAGGTATGTTTCGAAATGAGCCGTAACAGATAACGAAAATCACGGTCGGTCCAATCCAGCATCGGCGCAACAGATAATTTTCTAGATTCTATAAAAGATAATGATGATGACATGATTCAATTAACGTAGATTAATGGGACATTTTCTCAAATCAGCACGCAAAAATCTGCTTATAACGATTATTTATGACACACACACATCCTGATGGCTTTCATTACACCATTATTCGCAGTTCACGCCGAAAGAGTATGGCGCTTGTTATCAAGCAAGGTGAGGTCATTGTGCGGATACCAGCGAAACTTGCAGTCAGCACCGCACAGCATTTTGTAGACAAAAAAAGTTACTGGATAAAACAAAAGCTTCAGCAACGGCCAGTAACACAAGAAAAAGTTTATGCCAATGGCGAGTCTTTTTTGTTTTTAGGCGAAACCTATGAATTAAAAATTCATAACTCCAGCGCTGAAAATACAATTAAGCAAGAAGACAATCTGATACAACTCTATACAAAGAAAAAAGATATGACAGCAGATGGCATTAAACGCCAGCTGGAAAAGTGGTACCGACAGCAAGCCAATACAATCCTGACATCACGATTTTTTCAATTGGCTGAAGCTCATCAATTCTCGCCTAAAAGTCTTATCGTCAAAACATACAAAGCCCGCTGGGGGAGCTGCTGCCGTTCGGGTGAGATTCAGCTCAATTGGAAGCTCGTCATGGCGCCTGAGAAAGTGATCGAGTACGTCATCCTGCATGAGCTTTGTCACCTTCATCATCACAATCATTCAGCGTCTTTTTGGCAGTTGGTGGCTGATGTTTGTCCCACATTTAGAGAGCACAAGCTGTGGCTGAGACAAAATGGAGACAGATTAACCCTCTAGGCCGCGCGCTGTGACGATTTTGTGAAGATAAATAAGCTTGAAAAATTCTCTATATAGATTAATATGTCCTTTCGAATAAGGAACGCTGCAACAGGTCATTCACCTGCTAGGCTTATTCAATACTTAATTATTTAAACTGCGTTCATTATTAACAGGTAACTGATAGTAATGAGCGAGATTTATTCCCCCTCAAATAGCACAACTATCATTACCACAATCTCATTGTAATGAGGAAGTTGACTATGAGTAGCAATTATCTTTTCACTTCTGAATCTGTATCGGAAGGGCATCCAGACAAAGTTGCCGATCAAATTTCAGATGCTATCCTGGATGAAATTCTTCGTCAGGATCCCCATGCTCGCGTTGCTTGCGAAACCTTAGTAAAAACTGGCACCGCCATTGTTGCAGGTGAAATCAGTACATCGGCATGGGTCGATCTGGAAGATGTCGTTCGTAAAACGATCACAGATATCGGTTATAACAGCTCCGATGTTGGTTTCGATGGCCAAACTTGTGCTGTTATGTCATTGATCGGTAAACAATCCTCTGACATCGCGATGGGTGTAGACAGAGACACCGAAGAAAATCAGGGTGCCGGCGATCAGGGCCTGATGTTTGGTTATGCCAGTAACGAAACCGACGTCTTAATGCCCGCGCCCATTACCTATGCACATCGTTTGGTCAAACGCCAATCTGAAGTTCGCAAAAATGGCGAATTGAGCTGGTTACGTCCGGATGCGAAAAGTCAGGTCACATTTGTTTACCAAGATGGTAAGCCAGTCGGTATTGATGCTGTTGTCTTATCAACACAGCATAGTCCGGATATTTCACAAGCGGATCTGCATGAAGCCGTCATGGAAAGCATTATCAAACCGACGCTGCCTGCTGAATGGTTGTCTGCCAATACAAAAATCCATATCAATCCTACCGGCCAATTCATTATCGGTGGTCCTGTCGGTGACTGTGGTCTGACAGGAAGAAAAATCATTGTCGATACCTACGGCGGCATGGCTCGTCATGGTGGTGGGGCTTTCTCTGGTAAAGATCCATCAAAAGTCGATCGTAGTGCCGCTTATGCAGGCCGTTATGTGGCGAAAAATATCGTTGCCGCCGGTTTAGCAGATCGCTGTGAGATTCAGGTGTCTTATGCAATTGGTGTTGCCGACCCAACATCAATTAGTGTTGAGACATTCGGTACTGGAAAAATTTCTCAAGAGAAGCTGGTCGCGCTGGTACGTGAACACTTTGATTTACGTCCGGTTGGCTTAATTAAGATGCTTGATTTGATCAAACCGATCTATCAACCAACAGCAGCATACGGTCACTTTGGTCGTGAAGATGTTGATTTTAGTTGGGAAAGAACGGATATGGCAGAAGTATTACGCGATGCTGCCGGTTTATAAAAGAATTTGAGGAAATGAACGATGGAATCACCAATAGAAAACTTAACACCTGACTACAAAGTTGCAGACATCAGCCTGGCTAAATGGGGTCATCAAGAAATTAAAATTGCTGAAAGCGAAATGCCAGGATTAATGGCATTACGTGAAGAATATGCAGGCCAAGCACCACTGAAAGGTGCACGCATTGCTGGTTGTTTACACATGACAATCCAGACCGCTGTGTTAATTGAAACACTGGTCGAACTCGGCGCTGAAGTTCGCTGGTCATCGTGCAATATTTTCTCCACACAGGATCATGCTGCAGCGGCTATTGCTGATCAGGGTATTCCGGTATTTGCCTGGAAAGGTGAAACAGAAGAAGAAGCCATCTGGTGTATCGAACAAACGATCATGGGTCCAGACAACTGGCGTCCTAACCTGATTCTGGATGATGGTGGTGACTTAACCCAAATCATGCATGATAAATATCCAGAATTATTAAAAGACGTTAAAGGTCTGTCGGAAGAAACCACTACAGGTGTTCACCGTCTGTATGAAATGATGAAAGCCGGTACATTAAAAGTGCCAGCCATCAATGTGAACGACTCAGTGACCAAATCTAAATTTGATAATTTATACGGCTGTCGTGAGTCATTACTGGACGGTATTAAACGTGCTACTGACGTGATGATCGCCGGTAAAATCTGTGTTGTTTTAGGTTACGGTGATGTGGGTAAAGGCTGTGCTCAAGCGTTCCGAGGAATGGGTGCGACCGTTTTTGTCACTGAAATTGATCCCATCTGTGCGCTTCAAGCCAGCATGGAAGGCTACCGTATTGTCTCTATGGATGATGTTGCTGCTATGGGTGATATTTTTGTCACCACTACCGGTAATATTGACGTTATCAATCACGGTCATATGCTGAAGATGAAAAATGAAGCGATCGTTTGTAACATCGGTCACTTTGATTCTGAAATTGATGTCGCTTCATTACGTAAATACGAATGGGAAAATATTAAACCTCAGGTAGACCATGTCATTTTCCCTGACGGCAAACGTATTATCCTGCTTGCAGAAGGTCGTCTGGTTAACCTCGGTTGTGCAACGGGTCATCCAAGTTTTGTGATGTCTGCTTCATTCACCAATCAGGTCATGGCACAAATTGAACTCTGGCAGAACGCTGACAATTATGAAAATAAAGTCTACGTTTTACCGAAGAAACTGGATGAAAAAGTCGCACAACTGCACTTAGGTCGAATTGGTGCCAACCTCACCACCCTGACTGATGCACAAGCGAAATATCTGGGACTGGAAAAAACAGGTCCGTTCAAGCCTGAACATTACAGATATTAATCTTTAATCAATGTAAAACTGGGCTGGTTTATCAGCCCAGTTTTCTAATTTAAGTTACTGATATGGCAAAAAATCTCACACTGAGTTGCGAATTCTTCCCACCCAAAACTGAAAAAGGCATTGCTAATTTAAGCGCTGTCAGAGAAAAGCTTGTGCCACTAAAGCCTGAGTTTTTTTCCGTCACCTTTGGTGCTGGAGGTTCAACACAAGACAATACTATGGATGCGGTAATAGACATCCAAAAACAGCATGCAGTGACTAATATTGATGCAGCTCCCCATCTTTCTTGTGTGGGCTCTTCCGCTGAACGTATCCGTGCTCTCCTTGATACCTATCGCAATAATAATATCCATCGTATCGTCGCACTTCGTGGTGATTTGCCTTCAGGTATGCAAGCACCTGGTGACTTTCGTTATGCCAATGAGCTGGTTGAGTTTATCCGTGCAGAGACGGGAGACTTTTTCACCATTGAAGTAGCTGCCTATCCTGAAGTTCATCCGCAAGCTCAATCTGCAGAGGATGACCTGATTAATTTCAAGCGAAAAGTCGATGCAGGCGCAAATAGTGCTATCACACAGTATTTTTACAATATTGATGCTTACCGCTATTTTGTTGATAACTGTCAGAAACATGGCATAGACATCCCGATTATTCCAGGGATTATGCCCATTAATAATTTCACCCAACTAGCTCGATTTTCAGCGAATTGTGGTGCAGAAATCCCGCGTTGGTTACGTAAAAAACTTGAAGCATTTTATGATGATAGCGCTTCAATGAATGCTTTCACTGTTGATTTTTTGACTGACTTTACTCAGCAGCTAATCGAGCTCGGTGTACCCGGCATTCATTTTTACACGATGAATAAAGTTGACCCGACTCTGACTATTTGTGATCGTTTAGGGCTGATTAAATAAATCTTGAGTTAAGATTTTGTATGTAGCTGTAGGCAATGGCACAAGACTTGCGGTAACATATTTACATGGTCGTAAAAACACATAAAGAATTCTCGTGAAACCCTCATTACAGCTGCGTGTAGGCCAGAGTCTATCGATGACTCCGCAATTACAGCAAGCCATTCGTTTGCTGCAATTGTCGTCGCTTGAGTTACAGACAGAAATTCAGGAAGCGCTGGAGAGCAATCCTCTACTCGAAGTGGAAGAAGACTTTGACTTCGATGAGAACGCACGTAAACCAAGCACTGAAGATCAAACAAGTCGTGAAATCAGTGAACTTGAAAATCAAAACATTCCTGAAGATCTGCCCGTCGATAGTCAATGGGAAGATACCTACGATTATCAGCCTATCAGCACTAATAACAGCAATGTTATCCATGATGGTGATATGGAAAGGGAAAATCAGGATGAAAGTACCGATTCACTGCAGCAACATCTGCTCTGGCAAATGCGGCTGACTCACTTCACAGAAATTGAAGAAGCCATCGCGACAACCATCATTGACTCGATTGAAGATGATGGTTATCTCAAAACATCATTGGAAGAGATTCAAGCGAGTTTAGGTGAAGAGTTTGCTGAAATAGAGCTGGATGAAATCGAAACGGTGCTGCATCGTATTCAGCACTTTGATCCCGTCGGAGTGGCAGCCCGTGATTTACGCGAGTGTTTGCTGATACAACTTCGTGTTTATGAAGAATCAGGTTTACCTCATATTGATCTGATGAAAGAGCTTATCGATAAACATCTCGATACTCTGGCCAAACGTGACTACGCCCAAATCAAACGTGCTCTGAAAGTCTCAGATGATGAACTCACCGAATTGGTTCGTTCCATTCAGCTGTTAAACCCTCGTCCTGGCAGTCAAATTCAAACAGATACCACGGAATATATTGTTCCAGATGTCTATGCAAGAAAGCTTAAGGGCCAATGGGTGCTCTCACTCAATCCCGATAATGCACCGCGTTTACAAATTGCTGAACATTATGCGCAACTCATTAATCGAGCCGATAACAGCGCAGAAAATACCTACCTGAAAAATAATCTGCAGGAAGCACGCTGGTTTCTAAAAAGCTTACAAAGTCGCAATGAAACCCTATTAAAAGTGACCGAAGCGATCATCGAAAGACAGAAAGATTTTCTCGACTTTGGTGAAGAAGCCATGAAACCGCTAGTTTTAGCTGATATTGCTGAAACTGTAGAAATGCATGAATCCACAATTTCCCGTGTAACAACCCGCAAATACCTCCATACACCGAGAGGAATTTTTGAACTGAAATACTTTTTCTCCAGTCATGTCAGCACAGATGCCGGCGGAGAATGTTCAGCTACAGCCATTCGCGCTATCATCAAGAAACTGGTTGCCGCAGAAAATCCACGGAAACCATTGAGCGACAGTAAAATTGCCGATATCCTCGGAGAACAAGGCATTAATGTCGCCAGACGGACAATTGCAAAATATCGTGAAACGTTGGCAATAGCGCCATCGAATGAGCGAAAACGACTGGTGTAAACCAGTTATCATCACTCAATAAGGAGTCCATCATTATGCAGTTAAATTTAAGCGGACAACATATCGAAATCACTGACAGCTTACGCGATCACGTCAACAAAAAATTCGAAAAATTGACTCGCCATTTTGATCACATGACCAATGTTCATGTTGTGTTATCAGTAGAAAAACAACGTCAGAAAGCAGAAGCCACTGTTCATGTAAGTGGTGCTGATTTGTTCGCCTCAGATGAAAATGAAAACATGTACTCTGCTATTGAGAATTTGGTGGCTAAACTTGATCGCCAAATCATCAAGCATAAAGATAAAATCACCGATCATCATCAATCTGTCGGTGCCGATATGAAGCACAACGTCAACTAAACGAGATTTTTTTATGCTAATTGCCGCATTATTGGTTAATGCTGACAGTATCAGCTTTCATGACAATGCCACGAGCAAAAAGAAAGTACTGGAAAACTTAAGTCAAAAGTTAGCCAGTAATACTAACGCGACAACAGCAGAAAAAATATTCCAGGTCTTATTGGAACGTGAACGGCTCGGAAGTACGGGCCTCGGTAAGGGCGTGGCTATCCCCCACGCCCGGGTTCCGGGCTTAACACATACCATTGCTGCTATGCTGACACTGGAAACGCCAGTGCCGTTTGAGTCTGTCGATAATCAACCCATCGATATTGCTTTTGGTTTACTCGTACCAGAAGAAGATACAGATCATCACCTACAGCATTTATCACGTCTTGTTACTCTATTTCGTGATCCTGATATCTGTCAGAAGTTGCGTAACGCAACAAGCGCCGAACAAATTTTCGAACTACTCCTTTCTATCGACGAAGATTAACCATGGTCCAAGCAATACAAACCAACTCACTCTATGGAGTAATGGTTTGTGTCAATGGCTCAGGCGTACTGATTAGCGGTTCCCCCGGCATAGGGAAAAGTAGTCTGGCTTTGCAGTTAATCATTGAAGGTCATCAATTAGTCGCTGATGATGTGATTGACCTTACTATTGAAAAAAATCAACTTATTGGTCGTTCTCCCTCACTATTAAAAAGCCTGCTTAACACACGTGAACTTGGCACCATTAATATCGAACACCAGTTTGGTCCAGCACATGTCACTGATTATGCTTCACTTCACTATCAGCTGATCCTGCATGAAAAATTAACACTGGATAGTCAGCTGGAAGGCAACCAAAGCAATCAAACTATTCTTGGTATTAATATTCCGACACTACATTTGTCGATATCCAATCCGGTACCCGTGCTCATTCGCCTGTTAACTTGGTTAAACATGCAACAGTCAACAAATGATGCCAATGAACAGTTAAAATATCGCCAACAACAGCAAATTCAGCAGTGATGATTTCACATTAACTTGATGACATGCGGTATATCCATTACATTCATTACCGTTACAAGACAGAGGCTGAGCCGATTTGTCTATATACAGCTTTGGCTGTTTTTTTAGAGAGCTAATATGACCGTAGGCATTTTACTTGTTTCGCACAATAACATCGGGACAGAGCTGATTAACACTGCACGCCAGATGTTATCTTGTTGCCCGCTTCCCACCAAAGTGATTTCAATCCAGACCAAAGACAATCCTGAAGCAATCCGTTTGGAAATGGATGAAGATTTAAAAAAACTTGATCAAGGTCACGGTATTCTCATACTGACTGACATGTTCGGCTCAACGCCAAGTAATATAGCCTGTGCAGTATCTGACAGAACAGATATCCGTGTTGTTTCAGGCTTAAACCTACCCATGTTGATACGCGTTTTAAACTACCCAGCCCTAAACTTAGAAGAACTTGAAATCAAAGCCTTGAGTGGCGGTCAAGAAGGTGTAGTTCGCTGTCATCACACAGGCTACTCAAGAAAATGATGACAAAAACATTCACAATTATTAATAAACTCGGCTTACATGCACGAGCAGCAGCTAAATTTGTCACTACTGCTTCTGCTTATGATGCTGAGATTACCGTTACCAGAGAAAACAGAACAGTCAATGGTAAAAGCATCATGGGTGTGATGATGCTGGCTGCGGCAAAAGGATCACAAATCACTGTGACCGCTGAAGGTGATGATGCTGAACAGGCTTTGCAAGCGCTAGATACCCTTATTAATGATTTTTTTGGAGAAGGTGAATGACGCTTGAGCTACAAGGAATTGGCGTCTCTCGCGGCATTGCTATGGGCCGAGCCCATATTCTTTTTCACAATCAGCCTGATGTCCGTGAATATTTAATCCCCGCCTTTGCAATAGAGCAAGAAGTCGACCGTTTTCTCGATGCCATTGATCAGGCAAGACAACAGTTAAAATCCATTCGTAATCATATTCCGGCCAATGCGCCTGCTGACGTGACATCCTTCATTGATACCCATTTATTGATGTTGAATGACTCATCACTAAATAAGATTCCAGTAGATATGATCCGTCAGCGCCGCTGTAATGCCGAATGGGCCTTACAGTTGCAACGTGATGCGTTGATTAACGTTTTTAATGAGATGGATGATCCTTATCTGCGTACACGTCGAGATGACGTTGATCATGTGGTCAATCGAATTCACCGTATTCTGGCTGATCAGGACGTCGCGGATCATGAAATTCCAGATGGTCGCCTAAAAGGCCATATTATTATCGCTGAAGACCTGACGCCAGCGGACACTGTGCTTATGCAGCACCAAGGTATTGTTGCCTTCGTGACAGAGCATGGTGGTGCGACTTCTCACACCACCATTCTGGCAAGAAGTCTGGGCATCCCGGCTATCGTTGGTGTCGAGTCTGTTCGTCGTTATGTTCAGGATAATGAACCGCTGATTGTTGACGGTGAGACTGGCGTTATGTTGCTGGGGGCAGATGAACGCACACAGTATGAATATGAAGGCCGTTTAATTGCTTTTCGTGAGCATATCTCATCGCTGAGTCGTTATAAGTCTCAACCCACAAAAACACGAGATGGTAAATCAGTCACATTGTTAGCCAATGCTGAGTTACCGGAAGATGTAACCACAATCAGCAGCGCCGGTGCGCAAGGTATTGGACTGTATCGTACCGAGTTTTTGTACATGAACCGCGTGTCACCACCAGAGGAAGAAGAACAGTTATCGGCCTATCGCGATGTGGTTGAAGGCATGAATAATCAACCGGTGACAATTCGAACTTTCGATTTGGGGGCAGACAAAACCGTTGATGGTGGGCGTAACCTCAATCAAACTGTAGTGACTAACCCAGCTTTAGGTATGCGCGCCATTCGATTATGCCTGAGCCAACCAGCCATGTTCCGCACCCAACTGCGCGCAATTCTTCGTGCTTCTGCTTTTGGCAAAATCAAAATCATGTTCCCGATGATTTCCACCATGAATGAACTGCTCCAAGCGAAGAACCTGCTTGAGCAATGTAAGCAGGAACTGGATAAAGAGCATCTTGAATACGATCATCATATTGAAGTGGGCGCCATGATTGAGATTCCGGCAAGTGCGGTTTGCGCAGAAATATTTGCGCAACAGGTAGACTTTCTCTCTATTGGTACCAATGACTTAATCCAGTACACACTGGCCATTGACCGTATTGATGATCATGTTAACTATCTTTATGACCCATTGCATCCAGCTGTATTACGTCTGATATATATGACGCTGCAGGCGGGAAAACTGCATAATGTGGATGTGTCCATGTGTGGTGAAATGGCGGGTGACCCTCGTTATACAAGACTTCTACTGGCCATGGGATTGGAAAACTTCAGTATGCATCCCAATGCCATACTCGAAGTAAAACAGGTAATCAATGAAACTAACTTGAATGAACTCCCCGTTAACACATTGGATATTATGAATACCAGTGACCCACTAGAGCTGGATTTATTGCTTGAAAAAATTAACGGCCCGTCTCACTAAATAATGAACCTGTGCTGACACCAAATCGTATATTATGGGTGTCAGCACTCACCTTATAAAACCTCTGAATCTCCTTAGTTTCTTTGCTCACGAAGCATTTCACGCTATTCAGCAAGTGGCAAGCAAGCTAGAATAAGCACTAATCACAATCCTAAAAACCTCCGTTGTTGAGAACTGGATATGTCTGAGCTGGACCATGATCACGCCCTGAATCAATCTATTAATGCTTTATCTGATGCCCTGCAAAGTGGACGTTTTGTCAGAATGCGTAGGTTATTAGCAGGACTACATCCAGCCGAAACAGCGCATCTTCTTGAATCTTTACCGCCTAACGAGCGGAAAATCTGCTGGCCATTAATTAATCCTGACTTACGTGGTGAAGTCTTGTCATATATCGGTGAGGAAGTCCGTACCGATCTGATGACAGATATGGATACCGCGGATCTGATTAATGCCACCGAAGATCTTGATGCCGATGATATCGCCGATATTCTGCAAGATCTCCCGGATCATGTCGTCCATGAAGTCTTGCGTGCGATGGATATTCAACACCGGCGTCGTGTTGAGGCTGTTTTAGCCTACGATGAAGAAAGTGCCGGTGGTTTGATGAATACAGACGTCACCACGGTACGCACAGATATCACGCTTGAGGTTGTCCTACGCTATCTGCGCATGCTGGGAGAACTGCCAGAAAATACCGATAGTTTGTATGTGGTGGATCATAATGATCATTACCTGGGCACATTACGTTTATCACAAGTGGTGAGCCGAAACCGTTCACTTCTGGTAAGTGAAGTTATGTCGCACCAGGTCGATCCGATTCCAGCGAATATGACGGATCGGGATGTCGCCAGACGATTTGAAAAACATGATTTGATTTCCGCGCCTGTTGTCGATAAAGATAACCGCCTACTTGGTCGTATCACCATTGATGATGTCGTTGACGTTATCCGTGATGACGCAGAACATTCGATGCTGAGCATGGCAGGTTTGGGTGAAGATGAAGATACCTTTGCCACCGTCAAACGCAGTGTTCATCGCCGCTCGGTGTGGCTTGCCGTAAACTTACTGACAGCATTTCTCGCGTCATGGGTTATTGGTTTATTTGAAACTACAATACAAAAACAAGTGGCCCTTGCAGTCCTAATGCCCATTGTTGCCAGTATGGGTGGCATAGCCGGAAGCCAGACCTTAACATTGGTTATTCGCTCTATGGCATTGGGTCAACTGAATAGTAACAATGAACGCTGGTTATTGCGCAAAGAGATGCTGGTTGGTGCGACAAATGGCTTGATATGGGCCACAGCTATCGCGATAGTCACCGTGATCTGGTTTAATAGCGTGTCTTTAGGACTACTTATTGGTACTGCCATCATTATTAATTTAGTGGCAGCAGCCCTTGCTGGCGTAACTATACCGTTGGGGTTGAAGCGAATAGGTATTGATCCAGCCTTATCAGGCAGCGTACTACTCACCACTGTCACGGATGTGGTCGGGTTTATGGCCTTTTTAGGCTTCGCCAAATTATTTATTGTTTAATCTTCACTCGAAAGCGGAACGAGATATGTCAGGTAATACCTTTGGAAAACTCTTCACTGTTACCACCTTTGGCGAGAGTCATGGCCCAGCTTTAGGCTGCATCGTTGATGGCTGCCCTCCCGGACTAGAATTAACTGAAGCAGATTTACAAAGCGATCTTGATCGTCGCCGTCCAGGTAAAACTCGTCATGAAACGCAACGCCGCGAACCCGATCAGGTCAAAATTCTGTCTGGGGTTTTTGAAGGTAAGACAACTGGCACCCCCATTGGTATGTTGATTGAAAATGTTGATCAACGCTCCAAAGATTACGGCAACATCATGCATCAGTTCAGACCTGCTCATGCTGATTACACCTATCACCAAAAATACGGTGTGCGTGATTATCGTGGCGGTGGTCGCTCTTCTGCCAGAGAGACGGCCATGCGTGTCGCCGCTGGTGGTATTGCAAAGAAATATCTTCGTCAGCGTTATGGTATTGAAATAAATGCTTATTTATCGCAACTCGGTCCTATAAAAACAGAAAAACTAGATTGGTCACACATAGAGAAAAGTGCCTTTTTCTCACCGGATCCAGACAAAGAAACTGAACTCGAGGCCTATATGGATGCCTTACGTAAAGAAGGCAACTCGGTAGGCGCCAGAATTAATATTGTTGCTCGCCATGTACCGGTTGGACTTGGAGAGCCGATTTTTGACCGTATTGATGCGGATATCGCTCACGCTATGATGAGCATTAATGCCGTCAAAGGTGTTGAGATTGGTGCCGGCTTTGATTCGGTCACACAAAAAGGCACTGAACATCGTGATGAAATTACCGCTGACGGTTTTCTCAGTAATCATGCGGGCGGCACACTTGGCGGTATTACCAGTGGTCAGGATTTACTTGTCAGCATCGCGCTGAAACCCACTTCCAGTCTGCGATTACCAGGCCGAAGTGTTGACACACAAGGTAATGCCATTGAAGTTGTGACGAAAGGTCGCCATGATCCGTGTGTCGGTATTCGAGCGACACCTATAGCAGAAGCTATGCTGGCATTAGTTTTAATGGATCATGTGTTGAGACATCGTGCTCAAAATATGGACGTCACTACTGATACCCCGATCATTCCTGCTCAGGCTTAACTCATTCAGGTGCCTTTATCTCAATTGCCATACTGGCGCCTGTCTGGCTTTTATTTTTTTTATTTTGCTTGTCTCGGCATATTAGTACCTTACTGGAGCCTTTACCTGAAATGGGAAGGCTTTAGCCCAAGCCAGATTGGTGAACTAACCGCCATTCTGATGGCCTCCAGAATTATCGCGCCCAATATCTGGGGTTGGTTAGCAGATTATTATAGCCGTCGCATGAGAATTGTAAGACTCGCCAGTTTTGCCACCATCATTGTCTTTGCAGCAATTTTCATTGATCAATCTTATCTCAGTGTCGCACTGGTTCTGATGTTATTTAGCTTCTTTTGGAACGCATCACTACCCCAAGTTGAAGTCACCACACTGCAACATCTCGGTGAACACAGTCATCACTACAGCAAGATTCGTTTATGGGGTTCCATCGGTTTTATTGTCATCGTCATGGTGTTGGGTAATTTACTTGAGCAGTTTGAGCCAAAGATTATTCCCATCGCATTATTAATCAGCATTACTGGTATATGGCTATTCAGTCTCAGCGTGCCTGAATCATCAAACACGTCAGAGCACAGCACCATCTCATTAAAAACCATACTGAAGCGGCCCAGTGTGATTGCTTTTTTACTGATCTGCTTATTAATGCAGGCTAGTCATGGCCCTTACTACACGTTTTATTCCATCTATCTAGAGCAGCATGATTACAGCAGTAGTGTTATAGGCCAACTTTGGGCACTGGGTGTTATGTCCGAAGTCATTATTTTTCTTGTAATGCATCGCTGGCTGCCCAAGTTTGGACTGCGTAATGTATTTATGGTCAGTCTATTATTAACATCACTTCGCTGGCTCTTGATAGCAGCCTTTCCGCAAAACCTACCTGCACTGATTATGGCTCAGTTTTTACATGCAGCCAGCTACGGCAGTTTTCATGCCTCGGCTATTGCCTGGGTTCATCGTCATTTTATTGGCAACACACAAGGCAGAGGACAAGCGCTGTATAGCAGCGCAAGTTTTGGAATTGGCGGGGTTATAGGTAGCTTATTCAGCGGCTATTTATGGGATAGTCCTGGGGCGGCCTGGACATTCATCATTGCCAGCGTACTCAGCTTTTTAGGCTTTATTGTTGCTTATAGATGGCTAAAAGAAACGGATAGCATCCTGAGATAAGTAGGATTTGAGCTAATATTTATCTGGATTTGTTCTTTCTTTCATTGAAAACAATACTTATACTTACAGACTGGGAATTTAACGTAACACAGATAGCAGGTACGTCCGTTGTCTCCTGACCAGGTGAAGTATGCATTTCTCGATTAAGAAAGGGCTAGATTTGCCCATTTCGGGGAAACCCGAACAAACTATCTACGATGGCAATAAAGTCAATTCGGTAGCCATATTGGGCAATGAATATGTAGGTATGAGGCCTACGATGATGGTTGAAGAAGGCCAGAAGGTCAAACTCGGACAACCATTATTTACTGATAAGAAAAACCCTGGCGTGCAGTTCACCTCTCCAGGCGCAGGAACAGTGAAAGCCATTAACCGCGGTGCCAAGCGCGCATTACAATCCGTCGTCATTGAGTTGGAAGGTGACGATGAGATCACATTCGAGCAGTACGATTTAAACAAGCTCGACAATCTGAAAAGATCAGATATCACCAAAAATTTAATTGACTCCGGTTTATGGTTAGCATTCCGCACCCGCCCGTATAGTCGCTCTCCAGCTGTTGATGCCGTACCACATGCCATTTTTGTCACAGCCATTGATACCAATCCTCTTGCTGCTGACCCAAGCATTATCATCAACGAACACGCTGAAGATTTTAAACACGGTCTAACCATCCTCAGTCAACTGACACAAGGCAAAGTCTATGTCTGTCAGGCCCCTGATACAGCCCTGCCGGTTAACCAGAAAAGTAATATCGAAGTTCATACTTTCTCAGGTCCACACCCTGCTGGTTTAGCTGGAACACATATTCATCTGCTTGATCCTGTCAACGCCAGTAAATCAGTATGGACGGTCGGTTATCAGGATGTAATAGCTATTGGAAAACTGTTTACAACAGGTCGTCTTTGGGTTGAGCGCATTATTGCTTTTGCTGGGCCTTTAGTGAATAAACCACGATTGATACGTACACGTTTAGGCGCAAGTACCCAGGATCTTGTATTGGGTGAAGTACAAAATATTCCATCACGTATTGTTTCTGGTTCGGTTTTGCATGGCCATACAGCCAATAACTGGGCAGCCTACTTAGGCAGATTTCATAATCAAATTTCTGTGATCGCAGAAGGTATTGAACGAGAATTATTAGGTTGGATTCGTCCAGGCGGTAAAGGTAAATTTTCTTCACTCAATGTTTTCTTTTCCAGCATTTTCCGTCAAAAAGAAGTGGCCTTGACTACATCACAAAATGGTAGCCCCAGGGCGATGGTGCCTGTCGGTGTGTTTGAACGCGTTATGCCACTGGATATTTTACCAACACAGTTACTCCGTTCATTGCTGGTCAAAGATACCGATACAGCACAAGCGCTTGGTTGTTTAGAGCTTGATGAAGAAGATTTGTCATTATGCTCCTTTGTCTGTTCAGGCAAATATGACTATGGCCCTGCACTCAGATCAAACTTGACACAAATTGAGATAGAAGGATAGTTGATGGCACGCTTAAGACGTTTTCTTGATCGTATCGAGCCACAATTTCAAAAAGGCGGCCCATACGAAAAGTATTTCGCGTTATATGAGATGGTGGATACCTTTATATATTCACCCGCTGATGTAACACGAGGTTCTCCACATGTGCGGGACGCCATCGATCTAAAACGGGTAATGAGTTATGTCGTAGTAGCGACATTCCCCGTCTTATTATTGATGCTTTGGAATACGGGTTTTCAGGCGAATAATGCGATCAGCCAAATGGGTATGACAGGCCTGGATGGCTGGCGTAACTGGATAATGAGTACGCTGGGTATAGCATATGACCCTAACAGTTTATTCGCCAATATGTTTCATGGCTTACTTTACTTTTTACCCATGTATATAACGACATTGGTCGCTGGCGGTATTTTTGAAGTCATCTTTGCCGCTGTAAGAAACCATGAGGTTAATGAAGGTTTCTTAGTCAGCTCGATGCTTTACACCTTGACCTTGCCACCATCAACACCGCTGTGGATGGTCGCACTTGGTATCATTTTCGGTGTAGTTCTGGGTAAAGAAGTCTTCGGTGGTACAGGTAAAAACTTCTTGAACCCTGCCCTGACTGGGCGTGCGTTTCTTTATTTTGCGTATCCGGCAGCAATGTCTGGAGACGCGGTGTGGACTGCAGTTGATGGCTACACTGGAGCGACGCCTCTTGCTCTGGCCGCATCAGGTGGTATCGAGGCGGTGAAAGAAGCTGGTTACAGCTGGTCACAAACCTTCTTTGGAATGATGCCAGGCTCGCTGGGTGAGACATCCACACTAGCGATACTCATCGGTGCAGCATTTCTAATTTATACCCGAGTGGCTAACTTCAGAATCATTCTGGGTGTATTCCTTGGTATGGTTGCTACCTCATTATTATTCAACCTGATTGGCAGTGATACCAATCCGATGTTCAGTGTTCCATGGTATTGGCATTTAACCATGGGCGGCCTCGCCTTCGGTATGGTCTTTATGGCAACAGATCCGGTCTCTGCGGCGATGACAAATAAAGGGCGCTGGATATATGGTGCATTGATTGGTTTTATGGCGGTGATGATCCGTGTTGTGAACCCCGCCTTCCCAGAAGGTATTATGCTAGCCATATTATTTGGCAATATTTTCGCGCCCCTGATCGACTATTTTGTTGTTCAGGCCAACATCAAACGCAGAATGAAGCGAACTTAATATCATGGCTGAAACTAATACAAAAAAAGGATTGTTAGGTGGATTACTCAACTTACCTAATGATGATCCGAAAAAAACTCTTTTTATTGCTATTCTGTTGTGTCTGATTTGTTCAGTGATGGTTTCGACAGCGGCTGTTTATTTACGTCCCATACAGGACGACAATAAAAAAGACGATATAAAGAAGAATATTCTTGCTGTCACAGGAATGAGTAATCAAGCTGGTACTGTTGATGAAATTTTTAGTCAGTTTGAAGTTAAGCTGGTCGACTTGAGTACAGGTAATTATGCTGACAATAACATCGACCCTGTCAGTTATGACCAGCGTGCGGCATCAGCTGATCCACAAATGAGTATCAACATAGACGACAAAGATGATATTGCCAGCATCGGTCGACGCGCCAACTATGCACCTGTGTATATATTGAAAGAAGGCGACGCGATTAAACAAGTCGTACTGCCCGTTCATGGCTATGGTCTATGGTCCACGTTATATGGATTTTTAGCATTGGAAGGTGACTTCAATACGGTTCGTGGTTTACGTTTTTACGAACAGGCGGAAACACCGGGACTTGGTGGTGAAGTTGATAACCCTAAATGGCGTGCTCAGTGGGCTGGCAAGAAAATTTTTGATGCTGATGGTAATGTCGAAATTCGTGTGATTCGTGGTCATGTTGAGCCAAATACGGCTAATGCCGAATACAAGGTAGATGGCTTATCAGGAGCGACCTTAACTAGTAATGGTGTCACCAACCTTCTACAGTTCTGGTTAGGCGATCAGGGGTTTGGGCCTTACCTGAAAAAAATGCATTCTGAATTGGGGAAATAACTTATGGCAAGCCAAGCAAAAAATAATGTTATCGATCCTCTCATTGATAACAATCCAATTACACTACAAGTTCTTGGTATTTGTTCTGCATTAGCAGTCACTACCAATATGATGTCCGCACTTATCATGTCATTGGCTTTGACCACGGTTACAGCCTTCTCGAGTGCCTGTATCAGTGCTATCCGTAAACATATTCCGAGTAGTATTCGGATTATTGTGCAAATGACGATCATTGCTTCGCTGGTCATTATTGTTGACCAGATTCTCAAAGCCTATGCATTTGAGGCCAGCAAACAATTGTCGGTGTTCGTCGGCTTGATTATCACCAACTGTATCGTATTAGGCCGTGCTGAAGCTTACGCAATGAAAAACCCGCCTATGCTGAGTTTCCTGGATGGGATTGGTAATGGCTTAGGTTATAGTCTCATTCTTATGTTGGTTGCTTTCTGTCGTGAACTCTTAGGTGCAGGAAAATTATTTGGCTACCAAGTGATTCCTGTCGCCAATGATGGTGGATGGTATATACCAAACGGATTAATGCTCTTACCACCAAGTGCTTTCTTTGTCATTGGTCTGCTCATCTGGGCTGTGCGTAGTTGGAAAAAAGAACAAGTCGAAGCGCCGGACTATCAAATTCACCAAGTTCATCGTACGGAGGTATTGTAGATGGAACATTATCTAAGCCTGTTCGTACGCTCAATTTTTATTGAGAACCTGGCTTTATCATTCTTTTTAGGCATGTGTACCTTCCTTGCTGTGTCGAAAAAAATTGAAACAGCCCTTGGTCTTGGTATTGCCGTCATCATGGTTCAAGCCATTACAGTCCCAGCAAATAACTTAATCTACCAATACCTACTTAAGGATGGTGCGCTTGCCTGGGCAGGTTTACCTGATGTTGATTTAAGCTTTCTTGGTCTTATCAGCTACATTGGTGTTATTGCTGCGATGGTACAGATTCTTGAAATGGCCATGGATAAATATGCTCCAGCCTTGTACAACGCATTGGGTATATTCCTGCCATTAATCACGGTGAACTGTGCCATTCTGGGCGGAACCTTGTTCATGGTTGAACGTGACTACAACCTATCTGAAAGTGCTGTTTATGGTGTTGGTAGTGGTCTTGGCTGGGCAATGGCGATTACTGCTATCGCTGGCATACGTGAAAAACTCAAATATTCAGATGTACCTGATGGGCTGCAAGGATTAGGGATTACCTTTATCACTGCAGGTCTCATGGCACTTGGTTTTATGGCATTTTCTGGGATTCAATTGTGATGGAAATCGTACTCGGCATCGTACTATTTACCCTTATCATCATGGCCTTGGTATTTTTAATACTTGGGGCACGTTCAAGATTAGTCTCAACTGGTGATATTGAAATTGTCATCAATGAGGAAAAAACCATCAAAACTAAAGCCGGCAGTAAACTGTTAGGGGCTCTTGCTGATGCAGATCTATTTGTGTCATCAGCTTGCGGCGGCGGCGGTACTTGTGGGCAGTGTAAAGTTAAAATCTTTGAGGGTGGTGGCTCAATCCTGCCCACAGAAGAATCCCATATCACCAAACGTGAAGCAGCAGAAGGTGACCGATTATCCTGTCAGGTTGCCGTTAAACAGAACATGAAAATTGAAGTCCCCGAAGAAGTTTTCGGTGTCAAAAAATGGGATTGTACTGTTCGCTCTAACCACAATGTTGCTACGTTTATTAAAGAATTAGTACTGGAATTACCTGTTGGTGAAAATGTAAATTTCCGTGCCGGTGGTTTTATTCAGATAGAGTGCCCACCTCATACGGTTGAATACAAAAGTTTTGATGTAGAAGATGAATACAGAAGCGACTGGGACCGCTTTGATATGTGGCGTTATAAATCCGTTGTAAAAGAGGATGTTATCCGCGCATATTCTATGGCGAACTATCCTGAAGAAGAAGGCATTATTATGCTGAATGTTCGGATCGCTTCCCCGCCACCAGACAACGATGATATTCCACCAGGTCAAATGTCATCATATATATTCAACTTAAAACCAGGTGATAAAGTCACTATCTCAGGACCTTTTGGTGAATTCTTTGCCAAAGATACGGATAAAGAAATGGTCTTTATCGGTGGTGGTGCAGGTATGGCACCGATGCGTTCACATATTTTCGATCAGCTTCGTAGAATTAAAACCGACCGTAAGATCAGTTTCTGGTATGGCGCCCGTAGCTTGCGTGAAATGTTCTACACTGAAGATTTTGATGAGCTGGCTGCTGAAAATGAGAACTTTACCTGGAATGTGGCTCTATCGGATCCATTGCCAGAAGATAACTGGCAGGGTTACACTGGCTTCATTCATAATGTACTGTATGAAAACTATCTTAAAGATCATCCAGCACCAGAAGACTGTGAATTCTATATGTGTGGACCGCCAATGATGAATGCTGCGGTAATTAGAATGCTGGAAGATCTTGGTGTTGAACGTGAAAACATATTCTTGGATGACTTTGGGGGTTAGATGACAACTTTTATCGCCGCATTTGTTCTGTTACTTGTCGTTGTCGCAGCAATGGCGATAGGCGTGTTGTTTGGTCGCTCAGCCATCAAAGGTAGTTGTGGTGGTCTCAATCAAGTTGGCTTAAGTGGAAGTTGTGGTGGCGCTTGTTCAGCCCAGGAAAGGGATGAATGTGCAAGACGGAAAGCCCAACAACAATAATGCATATTGAGGAGAGCTAAATATGTTAGCACCGTTAAAAGTCAAAGATCATATGAATGGTACTAAAATTACCTTCACACCGGATATGGATATTCTGCGGGCGATCAATCAATTGGTAGAGTTCAAGTTATCTGGTGCTCCTGTCATCGATCATCATGGCAACCTGATTGGCTTTTTATCTGAAAAAGATTGTATGAAAGTAGCTTTAAATGCAGCTTACCAAGGGGAAGCTGCAGGACAAGTTGGCGAGTTTATGAACACAACATGTGCAACAGTTGATGTTGATGACTCTATTATCGATGTTGCTCAGACATTTCTCAGTACTGCATATAAGTGTTTACCTGTCATCAAAGATAATCGTTTAGTTGGTTCAATAACACGTCAGAATATTCTACGTGCATTGCAAACCTCCTCAAATATCGAGAGCAGCAAGAAACCTGCAAAGCAATCAACTAAACAACAGATTCACGTTACGACAAAATAAACACGACGCAGCGAATTTTGCTAGCTAAAGCCTCAACAGCATTGGAGAAACATATGCAATTGATGTTTCGTGCTAATAATATTTTAGAAGCTCATATTGTAGCTGGCTTGTTGAAAAGCCATGACATTGACTGTCACGTTGGTGGCCACTATTTACAGGGCGCTGTCGGCGATCTTCCAGCCACTGATTTCGCTCATGTGTTCGTTGAGCAAAGTAAAGTGAATCTTGCACAGTCAATTATTAACGATTACGAAAATAACATTCTCTAGCTTACGACACGCCTCTGACTGATAGATTTCATGTAAGCTATTTGATCAGCATTAAGAAGCGAAAACATATTATGATTTACAACAGCATTCTCGATACTATCGGCAATACACCAGTAGTCAAACTCAACAACATAGCTCCAGCCCACGTTGATATGTATGTGAAAGTTGAGTCGTTTAACCCGATGGGTTCCGTCAAAGATCGCTTGGCATATGCTGTTATTAATGATGCAGAAAAACGTGGGGTTCTGAAGCCGGGTCAAACAGTCGTTGAAGCCACTTCAGGCAATACCGGTATTGCTCTCGCGATGGTGTGTGCGGCGAAAGGCTATCCCTTTGTTGCGACCATGGTTGAAACCTTCTCCGTGGAACGTCGTAAGATTATGCGGGCCCTTGGAGCTAAGGTCATTTTGACTCCAGCAGCTGAAAGTGGCAAAGGCATGGTCAAAAAAGCAGAAGAACTTGCTGAAAAGTATGGTTGGTTTCTAGCCAGACAATTTGAGAACCCAGCGAACCCGGCCTATCACCGAAATACTACAGGACCAGAAATTCTGTCTGATTTTGCAGGTAAACCTCTTGACTACTGGGTATCGGGTTGGGGAACCGGCGGTACCTTAACAGGTGCAGGTGAAATCATTAAAGCTGCACGCCCAGAAACAAAAATTATCGCAACTGAACCTGCCGCGGCTTCCATGCTGGCAGGTAATGCATGGGCGCCACATAAAATCCAAGGTTGGACACCAGATTTTATTCCTGATGTATTAAATCGTGACATCTATGATGAACTCTATCCTGTGACAGATGAAGAAGCCAAAAATTGGGCACAACGCCTTGCTCGAGAAGAAGGTATTTTCGTTGGCTTATCATGCGGTGGCACCCTAGCGGCGGCCATGAAGGTAGCTGAAAAAGCTACGCCTGGAAGTACTATTTTGGCCATGTTACCTGATACGGGAGAACGTTATCTTTCCACATACCTTTTTGAGGGGATGAACGAAGGCTCAGATGATGAGTGGCTGGCTAGCTTGGGTTAAGCTAGCCAAAACATCTGCGTCAATCCAAGACATCTGCAAGTGCCATTGACCAGCAACAAAGATGGTCAGCACCAGAAATAATATAGCTCTTCACATTATCCAGTTTTTGCATGTGAGCTAAATAAGAGCTTAGTACAGAGCCAGGCACCACATTGTCACGCTCACCAATGAGGTGAATTTGTTTCACACCCTCAAGAGAGCCGCTGAAATCTACCGGGTTTAATGAGCCGATTAAAGGGGCAATCTCATTAAACTCAGTCCAGCGCTTGTGATCAAGATTGCCAGCCACGGTAACAAGCAAGTCAATATCATCACGTTGTGCAGCAATAATCGTTGCAATAGCTCCGCCTCCTGAAAATCCGATAAGCCGTACTCGACTCGCTTGATAACGAATTTTCATTGCTGTAATGGCTCTACTGATAGAGTCAATCACAGCCAGTGAATAGCGGTGTGATGTCAATAAAGCTTTGTCACAATTGGTGAATTGTTGACGCGAAAAATACTGGCAAGGTCTGGCGATATAAACGCTATTACCACCAATGAATTCAGCTAACTCTAATGCTGTACCAGGCGCGCCATCACCTTCGAGAAAGATATTGAGTGTGTCTGCAGCTCTGAGTTCCGGTGGGGCTAAGCCCAATAGTGTATATGCACCGCCAGATAAAATAATACGGTTCCATGATACCGAGGTATCACTAACCGCCATTTTAGAGCTGAGTAGAAGCAAAACTATCATTAACAGTTTCATAGAGGCCTCCCTATGACAGATGTCGGATAATGTCTTGCATAACAGATGCCAGCTTATAAGTCAGTGACCGAAAGCCTGATATAGACTAGAGTCGAGAGATGTAAGCCGTTAAATCAATTGGTTACAATTTATCTTATGCGCTACATTTTAGTGCATAGACCTTAACCACTCTCATCTATAGGGCGTAATATTACCATTTTCATATCGAGATTATCGGCAACTCGTAAAGTAAATTGTTCATAGAAACACTCATTACCATCTTGGAAAAAACCTCTTTTTCCACCCTCTCTAGGTAATACATGCTGCTTGCTCCAGGCTGTTTTAAAGTCTTCAGATAATGCAGTGAGTTCATCTACCAATGCCAAATGCACCTTATCGTAATGCCAGTCAACACTATCTGCCCGGTACTCAGCCACTAAGCGCTCTGCACGTTGTTGCCAATCAATAATTAGTGTTTTAGCTACAGGGTCCAAAAATAAAAATCGTAGTAAATTTTTATTTTTGTCGCTATTGAGCCATCCACCAAACAATTTTTTGCATTCATCATTCCAAGCGACCAGATCCCAGTGACGATCCATGACATATGTTGGTGCTGATACTGTTTCAGTTAACGTTAACAAATGCTGCTCTAGTTGTGGCGATAGCTGTGTTATTTCATCTTTATCTAATTGATTGGCTAATTTAAATAAATAATGCCGTTCTGCGTGAGATAGTTTTAATGTTTGTGCCAATCGTGCTAATAACTGGGCTGACACAGAAGTTGTTCTACCCTGCTCTAACCAGGTGTACCAAGTCGTGCTTATATCGCTTAATTGTGCAACTTCTTCTCTTCTAAGTCCTGGCGTTCGTCTTCGTCCTTTCTTTATACCGAATTGCTCAGGTGATGTTCTTTCTCTTGCCGATTTCAAAAATGCACCCAAACTATTATCGCGATTATTGCTCATCGCTCCACCCGTTAATTTAAATCATTAGCTATCAGTTCTTATAATAGGATAAATACCTATCTAGTAACACTATAATGAGACGTATATGCTTTGCTTTCTACAAAATGGAGACAGAAAATGACTACACATTACCAAAGCGTAGGAAAGCAATTCGATCCTCAAGCGACTGAATATTTAACAAGCCCAGTGCATAGTCAAGGACCTGATTTATCTTTTGCAAAAGTACTTATCGAACATCATCGCACAGACATAAAATCAGCCGTTGATATTGGCTGTGGTGCAGGCCATCTTAGTTACATGCTTGCGCCATTAGTAGATAATGTCACTGCAACAGACTCATCATCTGCAATGCTAAAAATCGTCAAGGAACAGGCTCACTCAAAACAATTTATTAATCTTGAAGCAAAACAATGTCGAGCCGAAGAACTAGCTCACCATTTCTCTGATATTGATCTGGTGTGTAGCCGTTACAGTGCCCATCACTGGTCAGATTTTAATTCTGCGATTGAGCACATAGGAAATATAGTCAGAAAAGGTGGCTATTTGCTTATTATCGATATTGAGGGCGACATAAATAAAATTGTCGACACGCACTTACAAACTATCGAGTATCTACGTGATCCATCACATGTACGAAACCGCGATCATACTGAATGGCGGGAAGTAATTGAAAATGCCGGCTTCACCATTGAAAAATATAAAAGCTGGTCAACCAGGCTACAATTTGACTCATGGGTAAGCAGGATGAACACACCAGCAGATAAAGTGGGCATACTCAAGCAATTACAGTTAGATGCTAATCAGGAAGTAAAGCGAGCATTATCGATAGAGAAAGATGCTAGCTTTACCTTACAAACTGGACTTTACTGGGCAAAAAACAATAAACCATCAACTAACGGTTATAAGTAAGATGATCAATAAACCAATAATCCAGCACTATGATCCTGATAAAGAGTATTTCTTTATTGAGGGGTGTTATATAAATGAGTTATCTAATCATGCATCAGATCCGGATGTGTCAATTGCTCGAGCCAGAGTCAGGCCTGGAGTCACAACACAATGGCATCATTTAAACCAAACAACTGAGCGTTATGTAATTCTCGCAGGTCAGGGTATCGTTGAAATAGGCGAAGAGCTATCACAAGTTGTATCAACTGGTGATGTAGTTATTATTCCCCCTTTAACACGGCAGCGTATCAGTAATAACGGTGAAAACGATCTGATATTTTTAGCTATCTGCTCACCACGGTTTACTGAATCAAACTATACTGAGCTGAGCTAGGAAGAGATTATCCATTTTTTCGTCGAGAATAATCCAACACATCTCTAATGAATCGTTTATCACTTTTTGTAAGGCGTTTACTCTGACGATAATAGAGCAAAAAACGTAAACGCTGTGTTCTGGATAAGTAAAGCGATGCATGTTTATCTAAACTAGCAATATCCTTAACTTTACGTTTTGAAAGAAAAGTGCCGAACCAAAAACAACCAGATGGACAATCAATAAGAAACAGCTTTGGCTGGTCACTATTCTGCTGTATTAGCAAATTTCGTAAGAATAAATCGTTATGACAAAACCGATGCTCATGGAGAATACGCGCCATCTCAGCAACCTGCTTTATCACTTGACTCAGCCAAGCCTTATTTTTAAATAACTCAGGTGAATTACGGGAAATATCTTCAAGATTAGAACTGTTGTTCACAGCTAAAGTAACTAATGCACCCTTAAGCGTATGTGTAAAGCGATAGCGCTCACCATAGGCAATCACAGTTGCAGCATTGAGTCCCCATCTTAAGAAACGCTGTTGATTACGAATTTCCATCCGCAAACGTGAATAACCTAAGTGACTTCTAAGACCCTTGGTTCTAAAGTAGCGTTGACCTGCTCCCCACTTTCTAATCCATAAATAACTTAGTAATGTTCATCACTTAAAAGGAAGATGAGCATGAAAAAACGATTTACAGAAGAACAAATTATTCAGGTTTTGAAAGAGGCAGAAG